>MDTG01033110.1_pt1 | contig 267400 bp, 221 predicted proteins | sample 811421 | NCBI WGS metagenome assembly MDTG01 (sample SAMN05326645, study PRJNA326480) | marine metagenome | isolation source: seawater | place: Pacific Ocean: South East | collected 2011
GAGAGACTTTGATGGGGCACTAGAAGCATCTGTCTAACCTTACGCCAGTCTTGGTGTCCACACCAAGGCATTAACAGGCGAGTCGGTGTGGACACCAATTCCGGCCAGAATTTAGCGAGTAAAGTCATCTTTCTATGCTGAACAAAATCAAAAGCCGATCCCTTTCCATGCTGAGCGAAGCCGAAGCATCTGTTTAACCTACTAGCTTGGTAGATTCCTCCTCAAAGTCCGGACTAGAAAAGGGAACGTAAGAAGTAGCTACAAAAAAATAGTGCTGCCGCAACCGCGGACAGCACCATCTTCAACCAAAACATTAAAATCAACACTGTATCTAACACCTCAACGTCAGGCTCGTTAGCCTGACTTCAACCATCGATTTTAATTGCCTTTTTCTGACTTTATAACGGCAGCTAAGAACTGCTATTATAACCGTCTTCTTATTATTTGCTCTTTTAACACTTTTTGACATACCAATGTTCCCACAAAAACTCACAAGCATGCGAACCGAAACATTTTGCCCAATGTTATGCTTCCAAACCCACAGGCTATGAGCAGCTTTGAACATCTCCACCTGGAGATTCCGAAGTCCGACAAGCAAAGAATCGTAATAATAGGCGGAGGCTTTGGCGGCATTCAACTGGTAAAAACCCTTCAAAAATCCAACTTCCAAATTGTACTTCTCGATCGGCACAACTACCATACATTTCAGCCCTTGTTGTATCAGGTAGCCACAGCCGGTTTAGAGCCCGACTCTATTGCGGGAGCTTTGCGTCAGCTTTTTGCCCGGCACAAAGACTTTTACTTTCGTATGGCTCGCGTTACCGGGATAGACTCGGAAAGAAAGGTAATTAAGACCCTGGTGGGGGAGTTAGAATATGACCTTCTGGTAATAGCCAACGGATCTAAAACCAACTATTTTGGCGATAAGGAAATGTACAATCGTACGTTTCCGATGAAGCAAATTCCACAGGCGTTGGATTTGCGCAGCCACATGCTTCAAAACTTTGAACAAACGGTGCTTTCTAAAGAAGATGAAGAAAAAGACCGTCTGACCAACTTTGTAATTGTGGGTGGAGGCCCTACCGGTGTGGAAGTAGCGGGGGCATTGGGCGAGCTCAAAAAGCATGTGTTGCCAAACGACTATCCTGATATTGACTTCGACATAATGAAACTGCACCTGGTAGACGCAGGCCCAAGACTGCTGGCGGGCATGTCTGAAAAATCGAGCGCCAAGGCCGAGTTATACCTCAAAGATTTTGATGTTGACGTTAGGCTTAACACTCGCCTGGTCTCTTATGATGGTAGAGATGTGGTGCTAACCGATGGCACCGTTATTCCGGCCAAAACTGTCATATGGGCTGCCGGGGTTACGGGCAATATTATGGACGGTTTGCCAAAAGAAAGCATTGGCGGTGGACGAATAATTGTGAACGAGTTCAATGAAGTAAAGGGTCTGCAAGATGTATTCGCCCTGGGAGATATTGCTGGTATGTATACTGCGCAAACTCCTAAAGGACACCCCATGGTGGCTCCCGTGGCCATTCAGCAAGCCACTAACCTCGGCAAAAACCTTATGCGGGCACAAAAAGGCAAACCGCTAAAACCGTTTGTATATAAAGACAAGGGCTCAATGGCCACCATTGGCCGTAACCGCGCAGTGGTAGACCTCCCTAAGTTTCATTTTGGTGGCTTGTTTGCCTGGATGGTCTGGATGTTCATTCACCTAATGTCTATTGTGGGTTTTCGAAACCGATTGGTCATTTTGGCCAACTGGGTGTGGAATTACCTAACCTACGACCGCGGCACCAGGCTCATCATTCGTACCTTTGTTAGAAACAAAGACTACAAGCCGGGAGATACGCTCTGATTTCCAGCCATATTGGTTGTTTACCTCTTGCAACAATGCTTTGTTTTGATTGGGCAGGTTTGCTTATTTTTCGGGTTCTACCATGGGCAAGAAAAGACTATACTGGATTCTCCAAATACTCGGCTGGGGGCTCTACTTTGGCTCCAACTTTATCTCTCAGGGCTTAGATCCCTTTGAGCTGGGAGAAAAGGCCGTACAAAACCAGCGCACCGAGTTGGCCATTCATAGCCTATTCTTTTTTCTTACTACCCACGTCTTCATCAGAAACATAATTATTAAGCGCAAGTGGGTACAAATCAACATTGCGCGGGTAATTCCCAGAATTTTAGGTGTCATTCTTTTGGCTTCTATACTGGCCAATCTGCTCACCTTTCTCATGTACTATGTGTTTGGCACCCGATCGTTCAACGACCCAAGCCTGGTTACCGAGGTACTTCTACTCTTTGCTACCTCCATTGTGCTTTTCATTCTCTGGTCCACGGTATACTTTCTCTATCACTACCTGGAAAGTAACAACCGTTCGCTCAAGTATGAGGCGGCCATGAACGAAATGCACCTCAACCAACTCAAAGCACAACTCAACCCGCATTTTATTTTCAACGCCCTTAACAGCATGCGCGCGCTGGTAGACGAGGAGCCCGCTAAGGCCAAAATTGCCATCACACAACTTTCTAACATATTGCGCAACTCGCTCATTACCGATAAAAAAAGAGTAGTAAATTTTAGAAATGAGCTGAACACGGTAAAAGACTACCTTGCGCTTGAGGGTATTCGATTCGAAGAGCGTCTGAAAGTAAGGTATCGCATAGACCCCAGCTCCGACCGATTCGATGTACCCCCCATGATGCTACAAACCCTGGTAGAGAATGCTATCAAACACGGGGTTTCTAACCTGATGGAGGGTGGCCTTATTGAAATTCAGTCGGCAGTACACGATAGCATACTGGTTATAAAAATCAGAAATAGCGGCCAATTGCTTCCGAACAGAAAAAAAACCAGCACCAGAAGCGGTGTAGGTTTGGTGAACACCAAAGAAAGGCTGAAATTGATTTATGGCGATGCCGCCACATTTAATATTTATAACGAAAATGATAAGTTTGTTGTGACTGAAGTGAAAATACCTCAGCGCATTTAAATATAAATTCTATGAGAGCACTTATTGTAGATGATGAAAGACTGGCTCGTAAGGAGCTTACCAATCTTTTGCAGGAATTTCAGGAAATAGAAATTGTGGGCGAAGCCGTGAATGCTGAGGACGCGGAAGAAAAAATTAATGCCTTAAAGCCCGACCTGCTGTTTTTAGACATTCAAATGCCCGGTAAAACAGGTTTTGAATTGTTGGAATCGCTCGACTCTGTCCCGGATGTTGTATTTACCACCGCATACGATGAGTATGCCCTAAAGGCATTCGACTACAATGCCATGGACTACCTGCTTAAACCAATTGAGCCAGACAGACTCAAAGAAACGGTTCAAAAACTAATTAACCGCAACAGCAAACCCAAGGCCACTACCGAAAGCAACCCTCAGAAGCTGGGACCAAGCGATAGGGTGTTTGTAAAAGACGGAGACAAATGCTGGTTTGTAAAGCTGGAGAACATCCGCCTGTTCGAGTCAGATGGTAATTACATTAAAATATACTTCGACAACTATAAACCCATGATCCACAAGTCGCTCAATGCACTGGACGAAAAGCTGGACGACCGTTCGTTTTTCCGTGCCAGCCGCAAACACATTATTAACCTTACCTGGGTAGAAAGCATAGAATCTTGGTTCAATGGTGGGTTAATGGTTGTGCTGCGTGGAGGAGACAAAGTAGAAGTGAGCCGAAGACAAGCCGCCCGCTTTAAAGAAATGATGAGCCTGTAGTGCTCCAATAGTCGTGTGGAATGGAACCTGACCCTGGCGGAAACGTCAGGGTTTTTTTGTGGAAAATCAAGTTCCGGAAACCCTGAGACCTGAATCCCCAAACGTGTTGAATTTTAGGCGCACTTTGATAGTTTATATTTTTTAGCGAAATTATTTCACCTAAATACCCGAAGACTCTCAAAGACTAAAAAAGAAAGCGACCCGTAAAGGCCGCTTTAAATGTTTTCACAACGGAATAATCCTTATTGTGACTAGTATTCAAATTGTATTTGAATATAAACAGAACTTTTTAAATATAAAATAGCACATGATAAAAAGAGTATTAGGACTTGACTTAGGCACTAACTCCATTGGGTGGGCTTTAGTTGAAGAAAAAAGAGGTTCCGACAAGAAACTTTTGGATGGCCGAATCATAAAACTTGGCGTACGAGTGAACCCCTTAACGGTAGATGAGAAAAGCAATTTCGAAAAGGGAAAGCCTATTTCCACTAATGCAAACCGAACATCAAAAAGAAGCTCCAGAAGAAATTTACAGCGGTTCAAGCTAAGAAGAGAACATTTGTTCAACTCTCTTTTAAAAGCTGGCATAATTACCAGAGATTCTATTTTGGCTGAAAATGGAAATGGAACAACTCACCAAACTCTACGGCTCAGAGCAAAAGCGGCCCGAGAAAAAATTGAATTAGAAGAATTAGCCAGAGTGCTTTTTGCCCTTAATAAAAAGAGAGGTTATAAAAGTAGCAGAAAGACAAAAACCCAAGAAGACGGTGTAGCCGTTGATGGCATGTCAACCGCAAAAATACTCTACGATAACAACCTGACACCGGGACAATTTGCCTTAGAACAACTAAAGGAGGGTAAAAAATACATTCCAGACTTCTACCGATCAGATCTACAAGAAGAGTTTGATAGGGTCTGGCTTCATCAAAAAGCGTATTACCCAGAAATACTTACGGATGCTCTTTATAAAGAACTCAAAGACAAGAATAAAAAACAAACCTGGGCAATATGCAAAGAACCGTTTTCCATTGAAGGCATAAAGTTGAATGGAAATAAACATGAGCAAAAAGTTCAGCGATATCAGCTCCGGGTAGACGCCCTATCTCATCAACTTTCTCTCGAACATCTGGTTATCGTTCTTCAAGAAATCAATAGTGATAAAAATAAGTCGAGTGGATATTTAGGTGCCATATCTGACCGAAGCAAAATTTTATATATCAATAACCAAACTGTAGGTGAATATCTGTGGAAACAGATCGAAGAAAATCCTCATATCGCACTTAAAAACCAAGTTTTCTATCGCCAGGATTACCTTGATGAGTTCGAAAAAATCTGGGAAACTCAAACCAAATTTCATAAGGAATTAAACCCTGCGCTTAAAGAAGAAATACGTGATACGATTATTTTCTATCAGCGCAAGCTCAAATCACAAAAAGGCCTGCTGAGTTTCTGCGAGTTTGAAAGCTGGGAAGCCATAAAAAGAGACAAGGAAGGTAAACCCATTCTAAATAAAAGTACGGGGCAACCCAAAATGCAAATCACTGGCCACAGGGTTATTCCCAAATCTTCTCCCTTATTCCAGGAGTTCAAGATTTGGCAAAATATCAATAACCTTAGATTCATCCCCAAAAATGAAGGGACAGAGGGGCAGTACACTTTAGGAGAAGAAGATAAACAACTGCTTTTTGACGAACTCAATATAAGAGGGAGTCTATCTGAAAAAGAAGTATTAAACGTTTTGGGACTTTCTGATAAAGAGTGGAAAACAAACCAACCTGTACAAGATCGAAATAAGAAAACTGTTAGGCCTATAGAAGGCAACCGCACCAACCAAGCTTTGTACAACGTTTATCAGGCGATTGCAGAGAGAGAGGGCTATGGTTTTGATTGGTCAATCAAGTCGGCCTCAGAAATAAAAGCTGAGCTAAAAGCCATCTTTCCAGAGATTGGCATTGATGCGGAAATTTTGGATTTTGACGCTAACAAGGAAGGAGAGCCATTTGACAAACAGGCGAGTTACCAACTTTGGCACTTATTGTATTCTGCCGAAGATGACCACAAGATTAGTGAAGAAGATAGGCTGGTCTATGGCAATTCCGATGTCAACTTAAAAAAGACCCTTCATTCAAAGTATGGCTTCAAACCAGAATACGCCATCATGCTTGCCAATATTTCTTTACAAGAAGATCACGGCAGTCTATCTGCAAGAGCCATAAGAAAAATATTACCCTTTCTTCAGGCAGGTCATATCTATTCTGAAGCCTGTCAACTTGCGGGCTATAACCACTCCAATAGTTTGACAAAGGAAGAGCGGAAAGCTAAGGGTTTAAAAGGCAAGCTTGAAGTATTGCCCAAAAACAGCTTGAGGAACCCAGTAGTAGAAAAAATCCTAAACCAAATGATCAACCTGATTAATCAGGTATGTGATGAATATGGTAAACCAGATGAAATAAGAATAGAACTGGCCAGAGAGCTCAAAAAATCGGCCAAAGAAAGGGAAGAAGCCATAAGTTCAATCAATACGGCAACCAAAAAAAATGAAGAAATCCGTAAGATTATCCGAAAAGACTTTGGTTTTACCCCTACCAAAAACGATGTCATAAGATATAGGCTCTGGCAAGAGCTGCAGCACAATGGAGGCAGAACAATCTTCACCAACCAAAAAATTGAATACCGTGAACTCTATTCAAAGAACATAGACATTGAACACATCATACCAAAAGCCCTGTTGTTCGATGATTCCTTTTCAAACAAAACACTTGCCTTCAGAAGTGTTAATCTAAAAAAAGGAGACCGTACGGCCATTGATTTCATAGAGGAAGACTATCTCAGTGAAGTGAACGCCTACAAAAATAGAGTAGAAATGCTTTATAAGGCTGAAGCCATTAGTAAAGCCAAGTACCAGAAGTTGCTCATGCCGGCTAATAAGTTACCCGATGGTTTTATTGAAAGGGACCTGCGAAACAGTCAGTATATAGCTAAGAAAGCCAAGGCTATGCTAGAAGAAGTATTTGAATCGGTAGTTCCTACAACGGGGAGTATAACAGATCAATTGCGAGCTGATTGGGATTTGATCAATGTGATGAAAGAACTCAATCTTCCAAAATATAAATCGCTTGGCTTAACGAAAGTAGAAAAAAGATGGGATTCGGGTCGTGAAAAAGAAAAGGAGGTAGAAGTAATAAAAGATTGGACTAAACGCAACGATCACAGACATCATGCCATGGATGCCCTTACAGTGGCTTTTACTTCGCACAACCATATTCAATACATCAACTACCTCAATGCCAGAAGAGATGAAAACCATAAAAAACACTCTAATATAATGGCCATTGAGCAACTGATTAAAAAAGACCGGAAGTTTGAGCCACCTATGAATAATTTCAGGCAAGAGGCCAAAAAACATCTTGAGCAAATACTTGTTTCGTTTAAAACCAAGAATAAGGTTGTCACACAAAATATCAACAAAGCAAAAGGAAGTCACAAAAACCGAATCCAACTTACACCTCGGGGGCAATTGCACAAAGAAACCGTGTATGGACAAATCCTACGCCCATCAAAAAAGCCAACCAAGCTCAATTCCAAATTTAGCATTGAGCAATTAGCGCTAGTGGTTCACCCTGAGCAAAAAGCCATTGTAGAAGCGCATTTGGAAAAGTTTAATAAAAGCCCAGAGTTGGCCTTTAGTACAAAAACGCTAAAAAAATCTCCTCTAGAGTACAAAGGACAGCCTTTGAAAGAAGTCTATTGTTTTGAGATCATTTACACGATTCGAAAAGAAGTAAACCCTGACAATTTCAAGGATCAAAAGAGTATTGAAAAGGTAGTTGATGTCAAACAGCGAGAGTTGTTGAAGTCAAGGCTTGCAGAATCTGGCGGAAACGCCAAAGCAGCTTTTTCTGATTTGGATAAAAACCCTATTTGGCTCAATAAAGAAAAAGGAATTCGTATAAAACGAGTAACCATAACAGGGGTTAGTCAGGTAGAAGCTCTTCACAACAAGAAAGACCATTTTGGTAAAGAAATTCTGGATGAGAATGGCAACTCTCAACCAGCTGATTTTGTCAGCACAGGCAATAATCATCACATCGCAATATTCCGAGACAAAGAGGGCAAACTTCAAGAAAGTGTTGTTTCCTTTTATGAGGCAGTTGCAAGAATTAACAATGGACTACCCGTTATTGATAAAACCTTAAATGCTGATATGGGTTGGCAATTCCTTTTTACAATGAAACAGAATGAAATGTTTGTGTTTCCCGGAGAGGACTTTGATCCTAGTGAAGTAGACTTATTGGATGAGAAGAATTCGGCACAAATAAGTAAACACCTTTTCAGAGTGCAAAAAATAGCCAGTAAAAATTATTTCTTCCGTCATCATCTGGAGACAACTGTAGAAACCATTAAGGTGTTAAATGGGGTAGCTTACCACTCTCAATTGGGTCTGAATAGTATTGAGGGCATTATAAAAGTGAGAATAAACCATTTGGGAAAAATCGTTCATGTAGGAGAGTATTGAAATTGCTCTTGGCAAGCTTAGAACTTTCCAAGAGATCAAAGTTCTTAACCATAATTGAAAAGACACGGCACATGCAAACAGAAAAGTACTATCACATTTATAATCATGCCAATGGAAGAGACAACCTTTTTATCTCCGTAGAAAACTATGAATACTTTCTTAGGCAGTGGACCAAATACATTAATCCGATTGCCAACACCCTGGCTTACTGCCTAATGCCCAACCATTTTCATTGTTTGGTTCTGATAAAGGATCAAGAGGAGATAGAAGCATCTTTTGGAAAGTTTGAAACTTTCCAAAAGCTAGAGTACCGCCTAAGTAAGCAGTTTGCAAGTCTATTCAGCAGTTATACACAGGCTTTTAACAAACGGCATAACCGAAAGGGAAGCCTTTTTGCCCCTAACTTTAAAAAGAAGGAGATTACTTCGAATGACTACATCTCCAAAGTAATTGCCTATATACACACCAACCCTATTCACCATAGGTTTGTACAAAACATAAAAGACTGGAGGTTTTCAAGTTATCAGAGCATTCTATCGGATAAACCGACACAAGTCAACCGACAAGAAGTGCTTAATTGGTTTGGTGGCAAAAACGCATTCGAAGACTTTCATCAGTCATATATAAACACATTACCAAGTGAATAAGACACGAATATTTAGACGCTAACCTTCCAAAAGTTTAGAGTTTTAGGAAGGTTCAAACGAACCGCATATGATAAAACGCACACTCTTATTTGGCAACCCGGCTCACCTTTCTACCAGCAAAAACCAATTGGTTGTCAAATATCCGAATGCCGACCAAAAGAAAACTATGCCCATTGAAGATATAGGTGTGGTTTTATTGGAACATCCTCAAATCACCATTAGTCATACATTGATAAGCAAGCTTTTGGGCAATCAAGCGGCCATTATTACCTGCGATGCTCATCATTTACCTCAAGGTTTAATGTTGAATTTGAATACGCACCACAAGCAAGTTGCACAAATGAGCAGTCAGCTAGCCGCTACAGACTCCTTAAAGGGCAAGTTGTGGAAACAAACCATTAAGGCGAAAATCCGGAACCAGGCGGCATTGCTCAAAGCCAATGGTATTCCGGCAGAAAACATGGAACACTGGGCAAGAAAAGTGCAGAGCGGTGACCCAGATAACCTTGAAGGAAGGGCTGCAGCATATTACTGGAAAAGCCTTTTCACTGACCTTATAAAAAACTTTAAAAGAGGCCGTTTTGAAGGAGAGCCCAACAATCTTTTAAATTATGGCTACGCTATTCTGAGGGCCTCCGTTTCACGCTCACTGATGGTCTCGGGTCTTTTGCCCACCATTGGCTATCATCATCATAACCAGTACAATAGTTACTGCCTAGCCGATGATGTAATGGAACCATACAGGCCTTTTGTGGATCAACTGGTATTGGAATTAGTAAGAACCGAAGACAACTATGCTGAACTCACCCCAGCTCTGAAGCAAAAGCTCTTACAAATTCCTGTTCTTGATGTGAAGATAAATGGCTTAACCAGTCCATTAATGACAGCGCTGCAACAAACTACATCCAGTTTGCAAAAGTGTTATTCCAAGGAATTGAAGGAAATCAAATTCCCCAGCTTTTGAGTTTTGACAGGCTTAATCAATATAGAGTCATGTGGGTAATGGTTCTCTTCGATCTACCGACAGAAACCAAAACCGACACCCGCAATTATCGGAAGTTTGTGGATATGCTGGAAAAAGATGGCTTCACTCGTTTTCAGTTCTCCATTTTTCTCAGGCATTGCTTAAGTATGGACAATGCAAAAGTTCATATGAAAAGGGTGAAAATGAACCTTCCACCCAAAGGACATGTGGGTATTTTTCATATTACGGATAAACAGTTTGGCATGATGGAAGTATTTATCTCGGCCAAAAAAGAAGAATTGCCCCAGCCAACCCAGCAATTAGAGCTTTTCTAAAAGCGAGAACCCCCTAGCTAAGTCTCTGAAAATATGAGGCTTAACTTGGGGTATCCTCAGCTAAGATACAATTTGAATGCTAGTCACAACGCTTTGAAATGCACTTTAAACCACCTGTAACCTCAGCTAAGATACAATTTGAATGCTAGTCACAACACCCTGCAGTAAGGGCATGGAGAAGTTTTTCCTCAGCTAAGATACAATTTGAATGCTAGTCACAACATGTTCTCAAGGCTAGATCTGGCGTGCAATCCTCAGCTAAGATACAATTTGAATGCTAGTCACAACGGAGTCTGTTTATGTAGAAGCTGAAGATCCCCTCAGCTAAGATACAATTTGAATGCTAGTCACAACACCCGCGTTGGCAGTCTGGTAACACATAACCCTCAGCTAAGATACAATTTGAATGCTAGTCACAACCGCCAAAGATTTGAATGTGCCCGTTATAGCCCTCAGCTAAGATACAATTTGAATGCTAGTCACAACTGGCCTTTCAGAGTTGCTATGCGTTTTGCCCCTCAGCTAAGATACAATTTGAATGCTAGTCACAACTGTTTTTATGGGGCTCCTTCAGTTTTGTAACCTCAGCTAAGATACAATTTGAATGCTAGTCACAACTGATGAGCAGTTTGTTGCTGTGGTCCAACCCCTCAGCTAAGATACAATTTGAATGCTAGTCACAACTACCTACCACATCTCACTAAGCACAGCGAACCTCAGCTAAGATACAATTTGAATGCTAGTCACAACGGATATGACGGGTCTGTTGCGTTATGAAAACCTCAGCTAAGATACAATTTGAATGCTAGTCACAACAATTTACAATGAATATAAATAATTTGTTAACCTCAGCTAAGATACAATTTGAATGCTAGTCACAACACATGGTTCAGGCGCAAACCACCCTCGCCACCTCAGCTAAGATACAATTTGAATGCTAGTCACAACAACCGCCAGCCGACCTTCTTATAACTAGTTCCTCAGCTAAGATACAATTTGAATGCTAGTCACAACGGAGAGGGAAAGGGCTAAACAAATTGATTACCTCAGCTAAGATACAATTTGAATGCTAGTCACAACTACCATCGATAGATCTACTAAGCCATGAACCCTCAGCTAAGATACAATTTGAATGCTAGTCACAACAGCCTATCACATTCAGTCACCGGCTGAGTACCTCAGCTAAGATACAATTTGAATGCTAGTCACAACTAGGAGCTGGACATGTTGATGACATAGGTGCCTCAGCTAAGATACAATTTGAATGCTAGTCACAACTAGCACTCGGGATCTTATATGGCATCCATGCCTCAGCTAAGATACAATTTGAATGCTAGTCACAACTACAGATCCCTGATAGTGAGATTTGAGACACCTCAGCTAAGATACAATTTGAATGCTAGTCACAACTGTTGATAGTGATACCACTGACAATACTTACCTCAGCTAAGATACAATTTGAATGCTAGTCACAACTTGATATTTACGAGAACACTCCGACAGAAACCTCAGCTAAGATACAATTTGAATGCTAGTCACAACTCCTGTCGCGGTTGTTTTCATACTCCATTTCCTCAGCTAAGATACAATTTGAATGCTAGTCACAACTCCTAAGGACGAATTCAGATATACTGGTAACCTCAGCTAAGATACAATTTGAATGCTAGTCACAACCCGCGTTACGGTCAATTTTCTCTGTGGCCTCCTCAGCTAAGATACAATTTGAATGCTAGTCACAACAGGACGAACTGAAGCAATTCATACAGACCGCCTCAGCTAAGATACAATTTGAATGCTAGTCACAACAACAAAGGAGGGTTGGACTATTCCTCAAATCCTCAGCTAAGATACAATTTGAATGCTAGTCACAACTATTACGGGATTAGATTCTACCCAATTAAGTCCATAGGCTCCCTCACCCCAAACCCAAACAATATTTGGATTGCGTAGATAATCTTCCAACTTTATTGAGCAAACTTGCAAATGCTTTATATTGAAGAGTAATGAAAACGCTGCTTCTCCTTGTCAGTTTCTTTTGGCAAACGGCACAGCAACCGGTGGTTGTTGATAGTGCGGTACAACAAAAGACCATTCACCCTATGGTTGAAAAGGGTGGGTTTCCGGTAGATGCCGATTCTACCATCTTTCTGTTTAAAGGTATTGGCCCCTACTCTCTGGAAGAACGGGCAGCCCGCGTACGCGAGAAGCTCACCGCACTGGAAAACGTAAACCTGGATATTACTCCACTCAAAGTGGAGTATAATCAGGAGGTTAACGACATTCTGTACCAAGACCAAATTATACTGAGTATAAACGATGCCGATGCGCAGGCCCTGGGCCTTAGCCGCAGAGCTACCACAGAGTATTACAAAGACTTATTGAAGAATGCCCTTACTCAGGAAGAAGAAGGCTTTAGTAACCTGCTATTTGTAAATATTGGTATAGCCCTGCTCATTATAGGGCTGTTTATTTTTGGTTTAAAGTACTATAACCGCCTGTTCAGACTGCTGGCTTTTAAGCTACAGGCACAAAAAGGCAAGGTTTTTAAAGGCTTTAAGGTAAAGCAATATGAATTGCTCACTGTAGAGAAGCAACTGCTTATAGCCGGTTGGCTGCTCACTGTGGCGAAATATGCCCTACTCCTTTTTATTATTTATCTGCTACTGCCGGCACTTTTTGCTCTTTTCCCATGGACCCAAGGCCTGGCCAATAAGCTTATACACTATGTGGTAGACCCGCTGGTTGCCTTAGGCCACAAAATAGTGGGATATATCCCTAACCTGCTGTTTATCATAGTTATAGTGGTTATTTTAAAATACTTCCTCAAGTTGCTTAGCTTCTTTAAAAAAGAGGTAGCCACGGGCAGACTGGAAATTAAGGGCTTTTACCCGGAGTGGGCGAGCCCAACTTTTAATATTGTGAGGGCTATCTTTATTGCTCTTGCTTTTATTGGTATTTGGCCCCTGTTGCCCATGAGCAACTCAGAGATATTCAAAGGGGTTTCTACCTTTTTTGGTTTATTAGTAGCATTGGGTGGTGCCGGAGCATTCTCCAATATTATTGCCGGGTTGGTGATTACTTATATGCGGTCCTTTAAAATTGGCGACCGTGTAAAAATTGGTGAGGTAATTGGCGATGTGAAGGAAAAGGCTTTACTCAACACCAAAATAAAAACCATTAAAAACGAGATCATCACCATTCCCAATTCGCAGATGATCAACAGCCACACCATAAACTACACCACCGCCAATGAAGAGGAAGGCCTTATATTGCATACCACAGTAACTATTGGCTACGATGTGCCGTGGCGCGAAGTACACAAACTGCTGGTAGAGGCCGCTCTGGCTACTGAGCATATAAAGAAAAAGCCACATCCGTTTGTGCTGCAAACCAGCCTGGACGATTTCTATGTGAGCTACCAGCTCAATGCCCGTACACGTGAGATTCAGAAAATGGCACTAATTTATTCGGAGCTGCACAAAAATATTCAGGACAAGTTTAATGAGGCCGGGGTAGAAATTATGTCGCCACATTATGGCGCGCACAGAGATGGTAATCAAAGCACCATTCCGCAAAGCTATTTGTCGGAAGATTATAGAGCCCCTAGTTTCAGGATCAAAACTGAAGAATGAGTTTTAGAAAGAAGCTTTATATAATCATATTCGGTACAGATACACCAGCAGGTAAGGCTTTCGATGTCGGCCTGCTGATTGCTATTCTCATTAGCGTATTGGCCGTAATGCTGGAAAGTGTTTACAGCATTAACCAGCGCTATGGCATATTTTTTAAGTATCTGGAGTGGTTTTTTACGGTAATTTTTAGCCTGGAGTACATTGTGAGAATCTACGTAACCGACAAAAGAAGAAGGTACATCTTCAGCTTTTACGGACTCATAGACTTACTGTCTCTACTGCCCACTTACCTTAGTTTCTTTTTTGCCGGAACACAATATCTGCTCATTATCCGGGCTATGCGATTGCTGCGTGTATTCCGAATTTTAAAACTAGGCCGCTTTGTTGGTGAGGGAGAGCAACTGGGTAGGGCAATCAAAGCCAGTAGACACAAGATTACGGTATTTATGGGTACAGTGCTTATGCTGGTAATCATGCTGGGCACGGTAATGTATCTGGTGGAAGGTAGAGAGAATGGTTTTAGCAGTATTCCGCTGAGCATTTACTGGGCCATTGTTACGCTCACCACCGTGGGTTATGGAGACATTGCTCCGCAAACCATTCTCGGCCAAACCATAGCTTCTTTTGTAATGATTTTGGGCTATGCCATTATTGCTGTTCCCACAGGAATTGTTACCGTAGAGCTTCAGAAAGACCAAAACAAACAGAAAGAAAAAGCATGCCTGAAGTGCGCCTCGAAAGGCCACGACAGTGAGGCGCTATTTTGTAAATTTTGTGGAGAAAAGCTGCCGGTATGAAAAAGCCTGCAACTACAGAAGCCTATAGCCCAAAAGAGGAACTTGCCAATGCCCTTTCGCATGGTTTAGGCATATTGGCCGGCATTGGTGGAATGATTTACCTGTTTACTAAGCATCAGGAGATTGATTCCTCGGTGTTTTGGAGTTGTCTGGTTTTTCTGCTCTCCGTGGTCACGCTTTATCTGGCTTCAACACTCTACCACAGTGTGAAGAGTAAGAAACAGAAACTTCTGTTCAAAAAACTCGACCATATTTCTATTTACCTGCTAATTGCCGGCACCTTTACTCCCTTTTGTTGGGGGGTGCTGGGCCACACAGCACTGGGCAAAAACCTGCTTTGGGCCATTTGGCTAATTGCGCTGGCGGGTATTGTTTTTAAAGCTTTTTACACGGGTAAACTAGAAAAGCTCTCGTTGGCCTCTTACTTGGGTATGGGATGGCTGGGCTTTGTGATGTTCGATGAGCTGGCCACCGTGCTTAATGCTCAGGTGGTAAACCTTATGCTTTGTGGTGGGCTGTCGTATACAACAGGAGTCATTTTTTATGTCATGAAAAAGCTCCCCTTCCACCATGCCATATGGCATCTATTTGTGTTGGGGGGAACAGGGTTTCATCTGTATGCCATTCTTACCTACGTGGTGGGTTAGTAGCCCTATTCGTATTGTACATAGTTTTCCCACTTTTCAATTACCGCCCTGAAATCGTCCGGTAGCTCTGAGTCGAACTGCACAAACTTACCCGATACCGGATGCTTAAAACCTAGCGATTTGGCGTGGAGGGCTTGTCTCGGCATGAGCTTAAAGGCATTTTCTACAAATGCCTTATACTTAGAGAATTGAGTTCCTTTTAGCACTTTATCGCCTCCATAGGTAGCATCGTTAAACAACGGATGGCCAATGTGCTTCATATGTGCCCTAATTTGGTGTGTTCTGCCCGTTTCCAGATTACACTGAATGAGGGATACGTACCGAAGATCTTTCAGTACTTTATAGTGTGTAATGGCATTTCTTCCGCGAGAACCATCTTCAATGGCCACTGTTACTCGTCTGTCTTTTTCGCTTCTGCCCAAATGCACATCTATGGTTCCTTTCTCTTGTGTCGGCACACCCCAAACCAGCGCATAGTAGGTTCTTTCTATGCTATGATCGAAAAACTGTTTGGCCAGGCTATTCATAGCCTTATCGGTTTTGGCAATTACCAGAAGGCCCGAGGTGTCTTTGTCTATCCTATGCACCAGTCCGGGGCGTCCATCATTACCTTCCATGGTGGGCAACTGCTGAAAGTGGTAAGCCAATGCATTCACCAAAGTGCCTGTCCAGTTATTATAGGCCGGGTGCACCACCATACTCGCTTCCTTATTTACGACCAGTATATGATCGTCTTCGTAGGCAATATTGAGCGGAATATTTTCAGGAACTACATCGGTGTCACGCGGTGGCTCTGGCAGTTCCACCACAATTTCATCGCCCGGATGTACTTTGTAATTGGGTTTTACCTCTTTACCGTTTACCTTGACAAAACCATCTTTAATGCCCTGTTGCACCTTATTGCGGGTTACGTTGGGTAGTCGGTCCATCAAAAACTTATCGATACGATACGGCTCCTGGCCTGGGTCGCACACCAGTCTGTGATGCTCAAAAAGCTCTTCCTGTTCTTCCATTCAGCTACAAATTTAGGTCAATAATTGACAATCGCATTTGAGAAAATTCTATTCACCTCTCTTCTCGCTTGTTTATATGGGTGCCCAACTCAGAAAGGTTAACCAATTGGCGTATTTTGTATGTTTGCCTCATGAACTTTTCGGTGATCAACGAACGGCTTCCGATAGAAAAATTACTTCACCCGATTGCTGAAGAGAACCAGGTAGACCTGCGAATTCTACGATTGGATAAAACCCACCCCAAAATTTCGGGGAACAAGTGGTTTAAGCTGAAGCATAATTTAATGCAGGCCAATAAAGAGGGCTTCACCTCCCTTCTAACTTTTGGAGGAGCTTATTCGAATCATATTTATGCCGTTGCTGCAGCAGCTAACCTCTTCGGGTTTAGGAGCATTGGCCTAATTCGCGGAGAAGCTCAGCAGTCTCTCAACCCTACCTTACAATTTGCCCAAGAACAGGGTATGCAACTGAGGTATGTAGATAGAACCAGCTACAGGGCTAAGGACACGCCTGAGTTTCTAGAGAGGCTCAGAGATGAGTTTGGCTATTTCTACCTTATTCCTGAAGGGGGAACCAATGCGCAGGCCATCAGAGGCTCACAAGAGATAGCCGAACACATTCCCGAAAGCTTCGACTATTATTGCTTGCCTGTTGGTACCGGAGGCACTATGGCGGGCTTAATAACCGGCTTGCAAAATAGGGGGCAGATTGTAGGTTTCAGTGCCTTGAAAGGTTCTTTTTTGGCCGGTGAAGTCAATCGCCTGTTAGAATACTGTGGAGCTAAGCACCACCACAATTGGTTTGTACAGAACAATTACCATTTTGGAGGCTATGCCAAAGTAAAGCCAGAGTTGATGCAGTTTATAAAAACCATGGAAGACGAATTTGACCTTTTGCTCGACCCTGTGTATACCGGAAAAATGCTTTATGGTATGCTGGATATGATTCACAAAGGAGAAATTAAGAAGGGCTCTAAGGTGCTGGCCATCCACACCGGGGGGCTTCAGGGTAGAGCTGGTTTTGGACTCTAACCCATTAGGTCTTCAAATACCTCCTTCAGTTTCGAAAACGGCTTTATGTTTACCTTTTTGCCCTTTAGGTCTAGCCCTTTGGTGTTGAACTTTGAAATATAGATTTCTTCAAAACCCAGCTTTTCTGCCTCGGCAATTCTACTCTCAATACGATTCACGGCTCTAATCTCCCCTCCCAGGCCAACTTCTGCGGCAAAGGCCACTTTATCGGAGATGGCTATGTCGTGATATGCGCTTACCAGAGAAGCACAAACGGCCAGGTCGAGGGCAGGCTCATCTATACGTATACCCCCGGCAACGTTCAGAAATACATCCTGTGCACCAAACCGAAGGCCTCCACGTTTTTCAAGCACAGCCAATAGCATGTTGAGCCTCTTGGCATCAAAGCCCGTTGAACTGCGTTGTGGCGTGCCGTATGTAGCTGAGCTTACCAACGATTGTATTTCTATAAGCAATGGCCTGTTTCCTTCAATGGTGGCACCAATAGCTATGCCGGTCAGGTCATCAGCCTTCTGAGAAATAAGAATTTCCGATGGATTGGAAACCTGACGCAATCCATTGGTTTGCATTTCGTAAATACCCAACTCAGATGTAGAGCCGAACCGATTCTTGACGGTCCGCAAAATGCGGTACGAGAGGTGCCTGTCTCCTTCGAATTGCAACACCGTATCTACCATGTGCTCCAACACCTTTGGCCCGGCTATGCTTCCTTCTTTTGTGATGTGACCTATTAGAAAAACAGGTGTTTGGGTTTCCTTGGCAAACTTCATTAACTCTCCGGTACACTCCCTGACTTGCGACACAGAGCCGGCTGCACTTTCTATTCTTTCAGTATGTAAAGTCTGGATAGAGTCTATAATAAGTAAATCAGGCTTTACATTTTTGATCTGATAGAAGATGTTTTGTGTATTAGTTTCGGAAAGTACAAAACACTGGTCGGTTTGAATGCCTATGCGTTCTGCCCTCATCTTAATCTGTTGCTGGCTTTCTTCTCCACTCACATAGAGTACTTTCTTCTTGCGCGCGGCCAAGGCCAACTGAAGCATGAGTGTAGATTTACCAATGCCCGGTTCGCCACCAATGAGCACCAATGAGCCGGCCACAATACCTCCTCCCAACGCCCTGTTCAGCTCGTTGTCGTAGGTAATGAGTCGCTCTTCCGAGCTTTTTTCTACTTCCCGAATATTCACTGGTTTTTGATGCACGCGTGCGCCCGAATCTTCGCGCCACGAGGTTTCAGCTGTTTTGGTTTTGGAAATAACTTCTTCGGAGTAGGTGTTCCACTCGTTGCAAGAGGGACATTTGCCTATCCACTTGGCGGAAGAGGCACCACAATTTTGGCAGATGTATACCGACTTTGCTTTAGCCATAAGTATTCAATATAGTGCATCTGAACTGGAGCATTACTGCAATAGCTCGGAAATGTCTTCGGCTGTCAACTTCTTAATAAAGCTCTCTTCGGTGGTTATCAACTCGTTGGCAAGCTTGAGTTTGTTTTTCTGCAAAGCCAGAATTTTTTCTTCTACCGAATTGCGGGTTATGAACTTATAGGTAAATACCGTTTTCTTTTGTCCAATTCGATGAGCTCTGTCAACCGCCTGCTCTTCAATGGCTGGATTCCACCAGGGGTCTAGTAAAAACACATAGTCGGCCTTGGTCAAATTAAGACCCAACCCTCCGGCCTTTAGTGAAATAAGAAAAACCTTTATATGGTCATTCTCCTGAAACTTTTCTACCTGCCCCTGCCTGTCCTTGGTTGACCCATCCAAATAAGCAAATTCTATCTGCTTGTCCTCAAGATACTCGCGTATAAGTCCCAGGTGCTTAACAAACTGACTAAATATGAGAATCTTGTGGCCTTCGCTAATAGCCGACTCAATCATATAAGTAATGTCTTCCAGCTTGCCAGAGTCTCCGGTATAGTCCGGCTCTACCATTTTAGGGTGATTGGCAATTTGCCTGAGTTTGGTAAGTCCCTGTAGCAAAAGCAATTGGGACTTTTTGATACCACTTTTTTCAATAGTATCGAGTATTTGGTTGCGATAGTGCGATTTTACCTCCTCGTATCTTTCTTCCTGCTCCGGGGTCATTTGACTATACTTCACACTCTCAAACTTTTCAGGCAAATCTTTGGCTACCTGCGACTTTTGTCTGCGGAGTATAAAGGGCTTAATAATGACATTGAGTTTGCGCGTTTTTTCCACATCGGCCTTCTTCTCAATGGGTAGTTGAAACTCGTTTTTAAAATATTTGGCCGTACCGAGCAGGCCTGGGTTGATGAAGCTCATCTGAGACCACAGATCAAAGGTGCTATTTTCTAAAGGTGTACCGGTAAGAATAAGCCTGTGTCTGGACTTGAGTTTGTTTACTGATTTGGCAATAAGCGAATCGGGGTTTTTTATGGCCTGCGACTCATCGAGAATAACGTAGTTGAAGTAATAACTGGAAAGAATGTCTATATCGATACGGGTGATGCCGTAAGAGGTAACCACCAAGTCGTAATTGGCAAATTGTTCGGCATTTTTGTCTCTTCCGGTACCGGTATACACCAACACTTTGAGTTCGGGGGTAAACTTAGATGCTTCAATTTGCCAGTTGTAAATAAGTGATGTTGGCATGATTAGCAGCGATGCCTGCTGCGAGATTAGCTCTTTTTGAGCTTGCAATAGAGCCAGTGTCTGAACGGTTTTACCCAAACCCATATCATCGGCAAGGCAACCTCCAAAGTTATACTCTGAAAGAAAGCGCATCCAGTTATAACCCGCCTTCTGGTAGGGCCTTAACGTACCGGCAAAACCCTTTGGCACTTCATAATCTTCTATTTCTTCAAACCCTTGCAGCTTATGAAGCTTTCTATTCATGCTCACTTGAGCTAAGTTGCCATTGTGCAGGTCTTGAACCAATGAGAGGTGGTGTTTTCTGAGCTTTAGCACCTTGCTGTCTCCTGTTTCTTCCATAAAGGCAAACAGTTCTGCATAGTCTTTAATCCATGCTTCCGGAATTACAGCAACTTCACCATTGGGGAGCTTTATCTCTCTTTTTTGCCGGTTAATGAGTTTGCGCAGTTCCTGAAAGGAGATTTCGAACTGGCCAAAGCGCACAATGGCCTTAATATCGAACCAGTCGATTCCCTCTTCTACCTTAATTTCCAATACCGATTCTCCAACAAAGTATTTCTTTCGCTCGGTATCGGTTTGTTTGAGCAAAATTCCGCGCTCACTCAAAAACTCGCTATGCTCATTGAGCCAGTTAAAGGCCTGAGATCTCGACATTGTTGCCCTTCCGTTCTGAATTTTAAGACCTCTCTTTTGTAGTTCGTTAACGGTTTCAGTCTCCAGGGCTGCATTGCGACTCACTTTGTGGAAAATGTAAGAACCGTTTTGCTTTTCCAGTTTTACTGAAGCCGTTGGTTGCTTCTCGTAAGAGAATTGGTATGGCCCGTAGTTGAATCCCAGTTTGAATAGGATCTTTGAGTCTTCCTGGTCTTGAACAGCCGAATGGCCCGAGGGTTTATCGAAAAGAGTTCCATTACTTGCCTGAACAAGTTCTGAAAAATTAATGACCGGCTGAGTCTCATACTTTACTGAGTTGATCTCAAAACCTTTGGCATACACATCGAAGCTAGCCACTAATTGGGTCACGAATTTTTGATAATAGGTTTCTTCTACCTTTTGAGGAATTACAATGAATTTCTTGTTGAGAAATGGCTTGAGTTTGTTGCCATCAATGTTTTTTTCGAAGCTAATGAGTTTGTCCTCTACCACCATCCAGCCCGGTTCTGAACAAACCAGATAGGCTCCTTTATATTGCCAGTCCAGTTTTTCGCCATACAGCTTAATGGTCGGAAAATAATGGGTATTGTCTTCGTTTCTTCTAAAATGAAAAAGTACCGAGGCCTTTTCTTCTATCCAGTGAATTTGCTTCCAGGCCGGCTCACCATCACGGCCCATTTCAAAAATCATTTTTCCTCCCAGCAACTCCAGAATTTTGGCCCTTCTTATTTCCAGATACTGCTCAATTGTTTCCTGCAGTACTTTGTCTCCGCGCTCTTTATCATATACTTTCAGAAAGAAGTCTTCCGGTTTGGTCTTTTTCTTATAGAACTTAAGTACCACGGCCTCCTGCTGTATTTCATCCATTAGCTTTATGAGCTTGTAATCGTTCTCATCAAGTCCGGAAGCAAACTCCGGTGCATTTTTGGACGATATGTTCTGATGTTGCAGGGTGAGCCTTCCCTTATCATCGAGCTGTATAACAAAAGACTCGAACAAGTACCCTAAATACTCGTGCTGATAAAGGGAGTATATTAACTGGAAAGGTTGAGCTGTAGATACCTTCATTTTTTGTTTAGACCGATTCGCAAAATAATGCTTTTAGGCCTTTCTTAAAAAACGAATTGTGACGATAGTAGAAATTAATCGAGGAACTCTATGGGGTTCAGCCTACTGGCCAAAATGGCTGGCCTGTAAGCGGTAGCCATAGTTATTAGGGTAATACTAAACGTAACCAGCAAAACATCCGTCCAAACCACTTTTACGGGATAGGCCGAAACCACTGCATTGGCCATACCTAAACCTACCAGCCCGTAGCGGTCTTGCAAATAACAGAGCGAAAGCCCAAGCACGAGCCCAAAAATGGCTCCTACAAAAGCTATAATTATGCCCTGCTTTAAAAATATTTGTCGAATGATTTTATGAGTGGCTCCTACGGCAAAAAGAATGGCCATGTCTCGTCTCTTTTCAATGGCCAACATGGAAAGAGAGAAGAAGATATTGAAAGAGGCAATGAGTGTAATGAATGAAAGAGCTATGTAGGCAAAAAGCTTCTCTATTTTAACCGCTCTCATAAGATCACCGTGTTGCTCATCACTGTCAAGTATGGAGTACTCTTCACCAATTATTGACGCTACTTGCTGTTCTATTCTGCTGGTATTGGCCTCCGGTTTCAGGTAAAGCTCAAGGGCGGTGTATCGGTTGTCGTAGTCGAGTAATCGCGATGCCACCGGATAGGAAACAACCATTAGCCGCTCATCTATGGCCGCATCGATACTCACTATGCCGGAGGGTTTTACGCGTAACCTTCTCACCGAATTGGTAGAAGGTAAAGCTCCGGGTCTTAGGTTTCTGGGGTAAATGAGCTCAATGCGGTAAAAATCACTTTCTATTAATATGCCCAGCTCGGCCGAAAGACCTGCACCTAAAACGGCATATTCCTGATCTTGCTCTCTAAGCATTGTCTTGCCCCGCCAAAGAAAGGAGTCTAGCTTGCCGGTTTCCATAAAACTTTCTTCTACACCCCTTATCTGAACCACAGCTTGTTTGTCTCGATAAACGGCTACGGCATTATCTTCTATAATTCTGGAAAGTGATGATACCCCGTTAAGCTCACGGATTTGTTTGAGCTGCTCCTCGCTCAAAGAAAAAGACTTGCCGGTCTTGGGCACCACCTTCAGGTCGGCATCATAAGTATGGTACACGGACCGAAGTACATCGCCCAATCCATTAAAAACGGAAAGCACCACAATAAGAGCCATGGTGCCTATGGCTACACCAATCATAGATATCCAGGAAAGAACCTGTATAAAGTTCTTTTTTTTGGAGGTGGTAAAGTACCGCTTGGCTATGAAGGTAGATACATTCAATCTTCTTCGTCTGTAGGGTCTGTTTCCGGAATATCGAGCGAATCAATGAGTGAATCCATTCTGGAGGCATACTCGGCCGTACTATCAAGGAAAAAGGCTAATTCGGGAATCACTCTAACCTGTTTACCAATGGTGCGACCAAGTGCTCCTCGTACTTTGCTTTTATTTTCTTCGATATGATCCAGAATCTGATCGGAATGAATTATAGGAAACACACTCACAAATATTTTGGCAAAGCCAAGGTCGGGGCTCATTTCCACATCGGTAATGGTCACCAGCTTGCCGGAAAAGGCTCCTGAAAATTGGTGCTGAAATATTTTACTGATTTCCTCTTTGATTAATTTGGAAAACTTCTGCTGTCTTTTTGTAGCCATTGTGCAAATATCTGATTTATTGATTGATTTTCCTTCAAGTGCTTTTTTTACCTTAGCCTTTTCAAAAAAAGAATCGGTTGTTACGCTACTTCAGACAGAACGATCCTTTCAGGATTATAGGTATTGTATTATTTATACTAGCCTCTCGGGCAATAGCTTTAGTTGGTCTAAAAGCCGTTCCTGACCCTGTAGCACTAACGGTGGCTTTCCCCTCCGACCTGTTTGTAGGAGCCGCGGGGCCGCTTTATGGATTACTGCAGTGGGGGTTGGCATTTGTGTTCAACAGCCCTTTGCTCAATACGTTTCTGGCATCAGCATTTGTATTGGTAAATGCCACTACCCTAAACGCTTTGCTTATCCGCAATTCGGCCTTCGAAGAAAACACTTACGTACCGGCAGCCCTCTTCACCATACTTTTTAGCTTTCATCCATCAGTGCTTTGGCTAAGTGCAGAACTAATAGCCTCCACGTTTTTCTTACTGGCTCTTGTTTATCTGCAGCGGCACCTCCGCTATAGAAACAGTGACGAGACCGTGCTAACGGCCGGTATTTTTCTGGGACTAAGTAGTCTGTTCTACATTCCTTTTGCCTGGTATGTTGTGCTGGCCTTACTGTTGTTCCTATTCTACTCCGGCACTTTGGGCAGACGCTATCTTCTTCTTTTTTGGGGCTTTAGCCTTACCTTAATTGGTACATGGATGGTTTTTCTTTTTCAGGAAGAGGGCGCTGATTTTTGGCTGCTCTATGCACCTGTCTTAGTGGACTTTGACTTTAATCAGCCTCTTGTTCTCAATGCTCTTATGGGACTCTGCCTGCCGGTGGCCTTTAGTTTTGTTGCGAGCACGAGCAACTTAGCGGGTATGGGTATGACTAACCTGCAAATAACACTCAAGCGTGTTTTTACCTGGATAGGGATTTTCGGAATTCTTACTTTTTGCTTTCTATCGGGAGGTCAAATAGCAGGAGTAGTAACCCTTACACTGGCTCTAGCTTATTTTTGTACGGAGTTCTTGCTGCACATTCAGCGCAAATGGCTTGCAGAACTCTTTTTTCTGAGCCTAATAGCCCTCTCGGTCATCATGCTGTTTTTACAGCCTTTTTATTGACAGGCAATTTTATCAACTCTACGCTGGTGCCTTCCGCCTTCAAAATTGGTTTCGATAAAGGTGTTCACTATACTTTTGGCCAAATCCAGATCTATGAAACGCGCGGGAATACACACAACATTGGCATTGTTATGCTGGCGAGCCAGTGCAGCAAGCTCGGTGTTCCAAACTAAAGCACCCCTAATATTTTGGTGTTTGTTTACAGTCATGCACACTCCATTGCCGCTTCCGCAAATGGCAATACCCAACTGAAGCTCTCCACTTTCAATGGCCGAAGCTAGTGGGTGCACATAGTCAGGATAGTCGGTAGACTCTTCGCTATTCGGACCGAAATCTCTCACCTCGTGGCCCTGCTCTTCTAACATCTGTTTTACTTGCTGCTTATAAGCAAATCCGGCATGATCGCCACCTATTCCTATTTTCATTATGATTCGTAAAGTTCTCGTTCCCGTTTTTTGTTAATCCTTTTAGATATAACAATGCTTATTTCATATAAGAGGCTCAATGGAAGAGCTATAAGTATCTGGCTCATTACATCGGGCGGGGTTATAATAGCTGAAAGCAAAAGAATAACCACTATAGAATGCCTTCTGTAGCGCTTCATTAGATCAGGCGTTACAATGCCTGCCTTAGACAGAATATAGGTAGCCATGGGTAGCTGAAACATAAACCCACAAGCCAATACTAGTGTGGTTATAGTATTGAGAATTGAGGTTATATCAATGTCGTTGTCGATGCTATCTACCAAAGAGTAGTTGCCCAGAAAGTTTAAACTGAGTGGGGTAACAATGTAGTAACCGAACAAAACACCTGTTATGAATAGAAAAGAAACAGCTAAAACCACACCTCTTGAAGCACTACGCTCGCTGTGCCGTAAACCGGGCTTCACAAACCTCCAAATTTCCCAAAAAGCGTAGGGAAAGGCTAAAACCAGACCTATTACCAACGAGGACTTAATGTGCATGGTAAACTGCCCCGTAATGGTTCTGTTTTGGATATCGATGGGAATATCTCCCAAGCATAACACCGGAGTTTTAAAGAGCTCTGCTAAATAGCACAGTTGTTTGTATGTCCAGAAATCAGAATATATAGGAGCCAATATTACTCCTTTCCAAACAAAGTCTTTCGCCAAAAAAGCAGCAACGGAAAAAACCACAATGGCCACCACCGAACGAACCAGGTGCCACCTTAGTTCCTCCAGGTGATCAAGGAAACCCATTTCCTTGTCATCATCGTGAAGTTGATCTAGTGCCAATTATGCTTTGAATAACGGATACGAACTCATCCAGTGGTTAACTTCTTTTTTCACCGAAGATAAATTCTCTTCGTTTTCGGGGTTCATTAAAACCGCATCAATCAACTCAACTATTCTCAGCATATCGTCTTCAACAAGGCCTCTGCTGGTAATAGCCGCTGTACCAACCCTCATTCCCGATGTTACAAAAGGCGATCGGTCGTCAAACGGAACCATATTCTTGTTGATGGTTATATCGGCATGACCAAGTGCTGCCTCTGCCAGCTTACCAGTTAGCCCTTTGGATCTAAGGTCTATCAGCATTAGGTGATTGTCTGTTCCACCCGAAATAAGGTTATAGCCTTTCTTCACAAAGGCAGAAGCCATAGCTGCTGCATTCTTCTTTACCTGAACTATGTAGTTCATGTAATCGTCAGAAAGGGCTTCACCAAAGGCTACCGCTTTGGCGGCTATTACATGCTCCAGTGGTCCTCCCTGTGTACCGGGAAACACCCCTCCGTCTAAAAGCTGAGACATCATTTTGGTCTCACCTTTTGGTGTTTTAAGCCCCCAAGGGTTCTCAAAGTCCTGCCCCATCATAATCAATCCACCACGAGGCCCTCTCAAGGTTTTATGAGTAGTGGTGGTTACAATATGGCAATGCTCTATAGGGTCATTCAAAAGACCTCTGGCGATTAATCCGGAAGGATGGGAAATATCGGCCAATAAAAGTGCTCCAACTGCATCGGCAATTTCTCTAAGCTTAGCGTAATCCCAATCGCGGCTATAGGCCGAAGCACCACAAATAATCATTTTGGGCCTTTCTTTTTTGGCCGTATCCTCAACTTTATTCCAGTCTATTAGACCGGTTTCTTTTTCTACACCGTAGAACGATGGCTGATATAGCTTTCCGGAAAAATTTACCGTTGAACCGTGCGTAAGGTGTCCGCCATGAGAAAGATCAAACCCAAGAATCTTATCTCCCGGTTTCAAACAGGCCAGCATCACTGCGGCATTGGCCTGTGCTCCTGAGTGAGGCTGCACATTGGCCCAAGTGGCACCAAATAGTTCTTTGATTCTATCGATAGCTATGTTCTCAACTTCATCTACCACTTCACAACCGCCATAGTACCGCTTACCAGGTAGCCCTTCAGCATATTTATTGGTGAGCACGGAGCCCATGGCCTCCATCACCTGATTAGAAACAAAATTCTCTGATGCAATAAGTTCGATGCCCTTGGTTTGGCGTTCTTTCTCCTTGCTAATTAAATCGAAGATGATGTTGTCTTTGGCCATGCGTTCTTTTTGTGCCAAAAATAGTCTATGGGTATTGAATTAACAATTTAGAAGAGCAGTAAGAATAGGGGCTTAAAAATTAGCTAGGCCTGCTTATACTTTTGCTGTCTCAGGCTAAGCACCTCAAAGATAGAACCTATGACCTGAGCTTGAGTAAATGGTTTGCCAATGTAGCCATCAAGCTTGTGCTTTTTTATACCCTCCATTACCTCATCGTGTGAAAAAGTGGTATAAGCCATAATGGGAACAGGGTGAGCTTGAAACTTTTCTGTTTCTCTTATTAGGTCGGTACCTTTGAATCCATCTATAACAGGCATGTGCAAATCCATAAGCACAAGGTCTATTTTTTCCTCATGGAAAACCTTTAGACCTTCTTTTGCAGAAATTGCCCTGAAACATTTGGCACCAAATTTTGATAGAGTCTTTTCAGCTACTATTAGATTGATGGGACTGTCATCGATAACCAGCACTTGTTGGTCGGCCAATAAGGTGGCTGATTTTGATTTGTTCATTTTTGACAAAGCGGCAACCTCCGGTTCTTCCAGCGATTGAATCTTGTTGTCAATTAAGTAGTACGATCTCATTCCCATAACATCTCCCTTGTATGTTATTAGTGATCGAAAACCGAAATTGTCACCCTTTAGACAGAAGTTTTTCTGAAATTTTTTTATAAATAAGATATAAATAACAATTAGTTTTTATAAATCGAGAATTTTCAGAGAAATGGCAGGTCTGAAAAAAAAAATGAAAAAAAACTCCCTGATTTGGGTGACATTTTACAATTCTAATCACTAAAGAATGAGAGCATGAGTGAAAACTCGTTGATCTTGCGGCTTCGAAGAGGTGATAGGGACGCATTAGAAGAGATTTATCGGTCGTACCGAGTAAGTTTCATCAAATGGATCACCTATTCACACAAGTGTACAAAAGAGCAGGCGGTCGACATTTTTCAATACGCTATACTCTCCTTCTATGAAAACGTTCTAGAAGACACTGTTGAGGAAATCAATGATGCAGGTATAAAAACTTATCTGTATTCCATCGGCAAAAACAAGTTGTTGTCAGATTCCAGAAGAGACTCACGGCTATCTTTCAACGAAGAGCTTGAAGACAATTTGCTGCTAGAAGAAATTGACGATCAAACGCAAGACCGAGAAGGTAAGCTTGAGAAAGTCAGGAGCATCATCGAAACTCTGCAAACCCCCTGTGCTGACATTTTGAAATTGTTCTACTTCAACAATTTATCCAACGATGAAATAGCTGAAGTACTGGGCTATAAAAATGGCAACACAGTGAAAAACTTGAAGTACAAGTGTATTCAAAGAATTAAAAGACTGTTAGAATAAAATTTTATGAGTGATTTTGAATTGATTGAGAAGTACCTATCCGGGAAACTCTCAGTGGAAGAAAAAAAGGCTTTCAGGAATAGACTCCTCAACGATCCCGCCTTCAATCAAGAATTTCAAGAGCTCAAAGACATTCGTCTGAGCGTAAAGCAAAAAGCGCGTCAGGACGTAAAAGACCTTTTCAATTCATTTGAAATTTGCATTAAAAAAGAAGAAACAACCAAAGATCAGACTGTTATGAAAAAAGTAATTTCAATCGCTGCGAGCATAGTGCTCATAGCAGCAATCACCTATGTTGGGTTAACCAACAGTTCCTCCCTCAACAACCAAGAATTATACGACAAGCACTACACAACTTACAACAACTTGGCTGGGCAAGTGAGGGGTGCGGCTACCGAGGCACTGACGTTAGAGCAGCAAGCCATGGTAGCATACGATGCAGGAAATTTTGAAGCTGCGTCTGAAGCACTCTCACAGGTTGTAACCATGCAGCCAAGTGCCATGAACTATTTCTACCTCGGTGTGAGCCAAATGGAAATTGGCGAGTCTGAGGAGGCTATCAAAAGCTTAAACTCTGTTGTGAATAACTTCTCAACATTCAAAGAGCAGGCCAGATGGTACTTAGCTCTGGCTCACCTAAAAAACAACGATGAGAAAGCTGCCTTAGGGAACCTTGCTCATATTTTGGTGAACAAAAGCGAGTATAAAGAAAAAGCCGAAGCTATTTTGGAAGACATGGGCTTAAGCTTTGATGAAACTGAAATGGACAATGGTCCGGTAGTTCAGTTAGAGCAAAGACCAAGAGAAAGAAACACGCCTGATGGCTCAGACTTGGACAATACTCTAGGTCAAAGAAGATATCAGTTCGGTGTAGTTACCAATTTGGCTGGCGACAAAGAATTTCAGTTCATGACTGATGACCCAATTGAAGATCTTGCTGAAGGTGACTTGGCGGTCTTCATGGTGTTCGAAAAGTCAAGAGGAAAAGGCCGCTCTAAAATGGGATGGGCATTCGTTCTTGACAAAATGTAATAAGATACTCTCTAATCACACACATATGCACGCGAGGAAAAGGGCTTATTAATAAGCCCTTTTTCTATTTCTATACCATATTAGCAAGATTAGAATGGCTACAAGCATAAAGCCCAGAAGCCAATACATGAGATTCTTACTTGCGCCACTTTCATCGAAATACATATTACTGCCCAGATGAATAAAGCTAGCCCAATAATAGGGGTGGCAGGAGTAAGAATCGTTAGCCTCAAGATATCCCAGCTTCATGTTTCTCAAACTCGTATTTAAGTCATTGCGTTGCTCAAGAAACCCATTGTAGAAACTAACCATTTGTTCTGAGGTAATTTTGTCGTTAACCTCCCACAGACTCATTACAATATTGTCAACTCCCACTATTGCGAAGCCCCTTGCAATACTAAAAGTACCTTCTCCTTCTTCGCTGGTACCTGTCCCGCTTTCACAAGCACTTAAAACCGCAAGACGAGCATTCAGGTTGGCCAGATAAAGCTGACTAGTACTTAGTAAGCTATCTTGACCATTAAAAATTAAGCTGGATTGAAACCGACTAATACTATCGGCCTTACCGTGAATAGCCAGGTGAATTATATCATAGTCTGAGGCTTCTTCTAAAAACTTGCTCTTGGATCCTTCCATACCAAGGTAGTAGGTGCCATCAAACCGTGCCCGAAGAAACTTAATCTCCGTATCGGTACCTGGCAGAGCTGCGAATTGTGACCTTATGGGCTGACTACTACTTTGTACACCACTATAACCCATACCCAAAATGTTTTTGGTAGCCTTCTTTTCAAAAGACCCTAACTTAAGGTTGTTAGAAGACAGAGCGTACCTGACCTTATAGTCTCTTACCAAATATCTGTATGTTTTATAGCTGTCGTTTTGCGGAGCACGGGTTATAAGAGCTTCAAAAGGTATTCTTGTCAGAAGCTCATCAGGTATAAGTAATATTTCTTCCGCTTTGAATTGGTTCAGAACAGGACTTACAAGCTTCTTAAACAGAAAATAGGAAGACGCCTCAAAGTCTTTCATTTGAGCAGTGATATCGCCACCATTAAGGTTAGGTGGCCGCGAAACGATGGCTATCATAGTTTCAAGATGGGAAGTCAGCTCTGAGTCGTATGGGCTTCGTCTAAAGACCACCTTGCCCGATGCGTCAAAACCAAAAACATAAATATTTTCTTTACCCACAAAGTACTCCATGAGTAACTGGCCCTTAACAAGGGGCGGAGCGCTGGGTTCAGACTCGTATTGAAGCAATCCACTCACATAGTTGTTCTCAATACTATCTTTTATCCTCAAAAGGCGCTCTTGTAGAACTAATATCTGATCGTTCACTTTAATAACCGAGTCACTCGTTACAGAATTATCCAGCGACTCATACAATTGGTTCTTTAGCTCTTGAAGTTCATTACTAATAAGGAAGTACTCTTCCTTGAGTTCGTAAGGAACATTGGAGCCAACCAGGCTTTGGTAGTTTTTTGATTGTTCGAGAAACAGATTGGCCTTGCTCAATTGTGCATAGTAAAAACCTTTGTGGGTATAACGGTCATCTTTCGTAACCATGTATAGCTGGTAGGCTGCACTAATTCCCGCTTCGTACAAATCTTTAAAAAATTGGCTTAGGTATAATTTTCCTTCGGCCTGGTATAAATCATTTCGGTTCTTCTGAAGTTTAAAGTGAGTGTTGTCTACATAATCTAACGCAGCCTCAAGGTAGTCTACAGAATCTTGTCTACTCATAGAAGACAATGCCTGAGCCTTTTTGGTAAGTACGGTTAAGGTCTGAAATGAAAACTTACTGGCCGAATCTGTCTTAGGAAAGGAGAGAATATCGTCCGGATAATTAAGCTCTGTATTTCTCAAGGCCGAATCATAGTTGAGTAGGGCTGAGTTCCAATTGTTTTGAGAAGCATAAAAGTCTCCAATGTATCGGTAGTGTTGAAACATATCGGAACTGGGAAAGTTTACCAAAGCCTTAACCCTTTCGAGCGACTCTAACATGAGCTTACGAGCCTCGTCTACTTTTCCCATGGCTATCATATTTAAGCCAACAGAAAGCAGTGCGTTGGCCTTAAATATACCTCTTTGGGCCCCTAGTCGGGCATCAATGCTTGCATCGAGTACTTTTTGAAAGTATTTATTAGACTCTACCGGCTGATCTAGGCCGTTGTACAACAAACCCATCAGATAGGTAAGCTCCAGATAAGCCGTGTAGTTAACATCTTTAGGAATAGTGGCATAGGATTCCATGGCAATATCCAGAGCCTTTTGAAATTCCCTTTTCTGATACAGCACCCAGGCCAGATCGTATAAAATACTATGCTTTGTGCCATCATATATTTTTCGGCTGTTTTCTTCCAGGTACTTATAATTGCTTATGGCGTAAGCCAAAGCCATGTCATACTCACCTTTTGCCAGATAGATACGAGGATAGTCCTGCCGTATGTATAGTATTTCATCTGGATTAAAATTGTCTTTCTGAACCGCTTCCTCAAAATCTATTCTTACTTTAATATACTTGAGTAGAGTATCTACATTGGACTTGGAGTACCAATAGGCATAGAATTTATAGTCTAAAATATCCTGATAAATAGCACTATCATATTCCGCTGCCTTTTCATAAAGTAACTGAGCAGAATCGAGAAAATCGATGGCCCTGTAATAGTCATTCCAGCGGTGCTCAATAACTCCGGCATTCAGGTAGGTTTCGCTCCATAGAATGCTACTTACCGGAATGTGGTTTATTAGAATTTGTTTGGCATGCTTTAAAGTTTCCAAAGACTTTTCCTTGGCCAGATACCTTCTTTGTGTGTCGGCCAGATTGTTTAGCGCAACCACCGCAAGCTCATAATCCTCATTCACAATGGCTCTCTCATAAATAGATTCGAATGAGGCTGCCGCCTGCTTATACAGCTTTACTGCCTCCGACTCACTCACATCGCGAGCGCGCTGAAGCAGTGGCTTCACCCGCTCTATTTCATTGTTTTTGTAATCATGCTTTTTCTGGAACTTAAAGTCTTGCCCATGTAGGCCTGAGGCTGCAAGAACAATTAACAGCAGCATCGGTATAAACAGACATAACCATCTTATGAAAAGATTGGCGCGCATTTCGTTGTGAATAGGTGAATTATAATGAAGATAGTTACTTTCGAACCAATCAACAAAACGGAAACATGCTAAGCCAACATTATTCAATTATGTTAGTTTTAGCTTAAATGAGAATCCGTTTGTCTACACCGGTACAAAAGCCACTTGATCAAGTAGTTCAAGGGTTTAACGAAGATCTTTTCAAAAGACTCAGTCCTCCGTTTCCTAAAGTAAAGGTAATTCAGTTCGATGGCTGTCGCAAAGGCCATATTGTAGCTCTCAGGCTAGATTTCTTGCTTTTTAAACAGTGGTGGACAAGTACAATCACTGAAGATCAGGAAGATAGTGGGCAGTTTTACTTCATTGATGAAGGCACAAAAATTCCTGCCCCCTTAAAACATTGGAGACATAAACACTTACTCGAGAAAAATGGTGAGGGAACCATAATCACTGATGATGTTTATTACACGACCGGTTTATGGTTTTTGGATATTCTGCTTTATCCCCTATTGGCAATACAGTTTATTTATAGAAAACCAATATACAAGAATATATTCGGCAAAAACTAAGGGTGAACATATTTCGTATCTGTTTAATAGGTAACTCAAACACAAAGGGTATGAAAGGTTGGATACTGTTTCTTCTTCTTTTTATTTCAATTCACCTCAATGCCCAAAACCCTCTTGGCTTCTATCTGTCGGACAATAAAGATTTTGTTGAACTTAGCTTTAAAGAAGAAAGCAATCTAATCGTTATTCCCATTCTTGTTAACGGAAATGGCCCATACAACTTTATTCTCGATACCGGTTCAGAGTCTGGCCTAATATTCGATCGTTGGGTAATCGCTGAAAACAATCTGGTGAACGTCAGAAAAATACCCATTTATGCTTCCAACGGGAACAAAGTCACAGATCTGCTAGTGGCCAACGACCTTAAAATACAAATGACAGGCGTAGAAGCTTCTCAGCAAACCATGTTGGTTTTGAAAGAGAACAACCTGGACATTAAGGGTATGTTGGGTATAAATGCTCACGGGGTGCTGGGTTCAGAGCTCTTCAATCGCTTTGTGGTAGAAATAGACTATCAGAACGAAAAAATCCGCTTGTACAAACACGATAATTTCAAAGCGCCAAAAGGTTATAAACGAATGGATATTGAGGTTAAAAGCTTTAGACCCTACATAACCGTAGACATCAAACAAAAAGGAAGAAAAAGGCAAAAGTTCAACCTGCTGATTGATTCTGGTGCTAGCAGTGCTCTTTTTCTCGATGAACAGCGACATGAACAAATTGATCTTCCAAAGAAAACCTTAGATCATACGATAGGAAGCGGAATTACAGGCTTGTTGTCAGGAAAAATAGGCCGAGTAAAGAAAGTCTGGCTAGGCAAGCATTTCAAATTTAAAAACGTAATCACCTCTTACCCTCAACAATGGAAAATACAAACAGAAGTGAGCGATAGAGACGGAACCATTATTCGGCATGGTACTCTTGGTTCTGATATGCTTTCCAGATTTAATGTTATTTATGATTACCTGAACGGAGCAGTCTATTTTAAAAAGACCAAAGAGTATAAGGAGGAGTTTAAGTTTAATCGCGCAGGCTTCACCTTTACCGCTTTAGGCAAAGAACTCAATCAATATTTTATAGCCGATATAATTCCAGATTCTCCTGCAGAAAAAATTGGTCTCCAACCAAATGATGAAATCATAGCTATTGGCAACAAACCGGTGTTTTTCTATACTTTCTCTGAAATAAATGGTTTTCTAAGGGGCGATACAGGCACCAGCTTCGATATCATAATCCGTAGAAACGGAGAGCTGTTTAAAAAGACCCTTCGGTTAAGAAAGCTCATTTAATGAAAACACGAAGGCCTTTCCGATGGTCATATTCTTTCTCTACTCCATGCTGTTGATTTTGCATTAGAAAGAAACAGCAAGCAGCACGAATGCGCTGCCTACTGTTTTACCATGATCAGAAAGGCCTTTCATATAAAAGACCGGGTCGTCATAGACGAACACCAGTCTTCCAACTAATTTTATTTAGGGTCGAGTATATTATTTACTCTTACCAGTGCATCTTCCAGATGCAGTTTAGACATGCTGTCTGACGTTCTTGGAATGGCTGCTCTAATAGCCGATTGAAGTGCTTTCAATTCACCTCTGGCCACTGCTCTAATGTCTGACTGCGAAGCGTCTATGCTTGGAGCAAAGCGCGAAGACTGTGCTTCTTCTGTAAGCAATGTCTCCAAACGCTCAATGTGAGCCCTCTGCAAGTTTCTTCTATAAGTATCTATTGCGCTACCTCTTCTTAGTTCAGACCAAATGCCGTTGCGAACATCGCTGAAGAGCTCGGTAATAGTGTAAGCATCAGAGCCATTGAGGGCAGCATTCTCTATTACCCGGCCAAGCTTTCTCCACTCAAGAAGGCTGTAGAGTGTATTTACCTGCAAAGACCTCATGCTTTCTACAGCACCATAGTCCTGCAATCTGCCCAGAATCTCATTGTCCAACATCCACTTAGGTGTATTGAACAGCTGGTTGTTTAAGAACTCTACCGCTTCCTTCTGCTTAGCTTTAGGAGCATGAGTATACACCATTCCATCCTGATCGGCAGTCTTATAATCTTCTTTTACACCACCCACATAGCGGCCCACATGGCCCATGTAGCGATTAAACTGAGACCTAACCTCACCATACATTTCTTCTAGTTCAGAGTAATCCGAACCCTCTACATAGGTCCAGTCTCTGAGGTTTTTCATAATACGCTTGAGGTTCTCTATACCATAGTTGCTAGCTCTCATTGCATCGTCACCCAAGTCTTCACTCTGAGCCGTGTAATCGTTCGGATTGCCCTGACGCCCATAGCGATAAAGCGGATCTCCGTTCTTCTCTTCAATCCATCTTCTCAGGGTTGGCAATTCATCTTCAGGGGTTTTAGCATCTAAAATAGGCCTGTAACCCCAGGCAATGGCATACTTATCGTAAATACCAATATTTGGCATTAAGGCCACCCCTTTATCTTCAGGCTGAGCTATGTAATTGAAGCGGGCATAATCCATAATTGATGGTGCAGTACCCATTTTGGATGTAAATGAAGCCGACCTGAGCGAATCTACCGGATAGGCATAGCTGGAGGCAAAGTTGTGTGGTAAGCCGAGGGTATGCCCTACTTCATGAGAAGACACAAAACGAATGAGTCTACCCATTACTTCATCATCGAACTCAGGCGATTGTGCCATTGGGTTAATGGCTGCGGTTTGCACAAAGAACCACCTTCTTAGCAGGGTCATTACATTGTGATACCAGTTGATATCGCTTTCCAGAATTTCGCCTGATCGTGGGTCAGAAACGTGCGGACCGTTGGCATTAGGAATTGGTGAAGCCAGGTAACGCACGGTAGAATAACGAACATCTTCCGGGCTCCAATCCGGATCTTCTTCCGGAGATGGGGCCTCTTTGGCAATAATGGCATTTTTAAAACCAGCGGCTTCAAAAGCTACTTGCCAGTCTTCCACCCCTTGCTTTATATACTTTACCCACTTTTTAGGTGTGGCTCTGTCTATGTAATAAACTATTTGCTTCTTAGGCTCTACCAGCTCGCCTCTTTTAAACTTCTCTATGTCTTCCTCTTTAACTTCCAGTCTCCATCGATCCAGGTATCGGATAGTTTTCGATTGCTGAACGTCCAAACCATAGTCGGTTGTACCCCTGGCAAACCATCCTACTCTTCTGTCATAGAGCCTTCTTTTCATTGGTTCTTTAGGCAACAGAATCATAGAGTTGCTCATCTCAACCGTAATGGAACCATCGTCATCGGCCGAAGGCGAGTTGCCGGCCAGATAGGTTTTTACATGTCTCAACTCAATGTTTTCTGGGTAGCTGCTTACCCGAGTTACGTACGACCGATCGTTATCAAGTCGGGTAACTCTGTATTGTGTTCTGTAAAAGTTGGGTAAGCCCATTGTTTTGTTATCCCCGGTAAGCAGGGAGGTTACATCAATCACACTTCCGGCAGAGTCTTTAGCATGAGCTTTAATAGGAAATGAAGCCAGTATTGGGGCAAAATTGGAGTTCAAAACTGCTTCGGCAATGGGCAGTGAATCTGCTGCCGTAATGGTAGTAGAAATAATTCTTACCTGAATTCTGTCTTGTACTTTCTCCCATCGCAACATTTGAGTGTTGGTTTTTCCTCCACCAAAACCAATGCCTGAGGCTGTTTTGGCAATTCGGGTAACCATGAGCATATCTCTGCCCAATAAGGCATCGGGTATTTCGAAGTAGTACTTATCGTCTAACTTGTGTACGTTGAACAGTCCTTCATCGGACTCAGCGTCTTTCGTAATTACTTTTTCAAAAGGCTGAATCCCTCCTTTTTTGGGTGGTGCCTTTTGCTCTGGTGGAGGGGTGCTGGCTTTTTGCTCCTCCTGTTTCTTTTTGTTCCTCCTCTGAGCATTGGCATCATTCAATGAGAATATCATCGCTGCGGCCAACAACAAAGTGAACAAACTCTTTGTAGTTGTTTTTAAAGGTCTCATGTTAACAATAGTTATCTTCACTGATATCAATATCGAACATTAAACTTAAGCCAAAAAGCAACAGGTATTTTTCATTTTATTTAAGTGGTCGATACAACAGGGGAACAGATAGAGTATTGAAAGAAATAGTCATAATAGGAGGAGGTCTATCAGGGCTCATATCGGCCATTGAACTTAACAGAGCAGGCTTTTCAGTTCGCTTATTCGAAAAAAAGAAGTATCCCTTTCACAGGGTTTGTGGGGAGTACATATCCAACGAAGTATTACCTTATATGAAACGTTCGGGTTTACTTCCAAAATCTGTAGAACCTGCTCAGATCAATCGTTTTGAATTTACCTCCATTAAAGGCAAAAGCCTCAGGCTCCCTCTCGATTTAGGTGGTTTTGGACTTAGCAGGTACACGTTGGATCAACACCTGGCTCTTTTGGCCATAGAGGAAGGCGTACAACTTATTCAGCAGGTGGGTGTTGTTTCCTGTGAATTCGAAGAAGAACAATTCCGTCTTCAGACCTCTGATGGCCAGGAGCTCACTGCTCCATTAGTTATTGGGGCTTATGGCAAACGATCGCTGCTCGATACTCGTCTGCAACGATCTTTTATTCACCAAAAAACCGATTTTTTGGGAGTGAAGTATCACATTCGAACTGACTTTCCCAGAGATCAGATTAGCCTACACAATTTTGAGGGTGGCTATTGTGGAATAAGTGCCATAGAAAACGGCACCTATAATCTATGTTATATGGGCAGCCGCGACAGGCTGAAAAAGTATGGGAGCATAGAGGCCATGGAGCAAGCTGTTCTCTTTAAAAACCCTTTTCTCCGTTCTATTTTTCTCTATTCAGATTTTGTTTTGGAAAAACCCGAAGTCATCAATGCCTTTAGCTTTGCTCCCAAAAAGCCGATAGAAAAACACATACTAATGGCAGGAGATGCGGCCGGGCTTATAACACCACTTTGCGGAAATGGTATGGCCATGGCTATTCATAGCGGAAAAATATTGTCTGATTTGGTCGCAAAGCACTGGCCACACAGCACCTTACAACGGCCTTTGCTAGAACGGGAATATACCCATGTGTGGAGTGCGCTTTTCCGCAAGCGTCTTTGGGTGGGCCGGAAAACTCAGCAACTCTTTGGTTCTGCCTGGAGTTCAGAGTTGGCTGTTAATGCAATGAAACACCTTCCGTTTTTGGCCAAAGCGATTATGAGAAATACCCACGGTAAGCCTTTCTAGTACAGCCCTACTACGTTGAGAACATGAGAGCTGTGTAAAAAGAAATAGAGAAAGAAGCCTCCCAGGCAGGTAGCACTTATGAAGTTGAGTCTCATGGTATTTGTAAAATTAGCCATGGAACTATCTTTTAGCACCTTCAAATACCACCAACCAAAAAACAGGAGTACAGGAAGCATAGCCAGCAAAAAATGCCAGGCATAGAAGAGTTGCCAATAGGCCTGAAAATACAGGCAAAAGGCCAGTGTGGCAACAGCAAAGCAAATGGCCGTAAAGTGAAAGGTACCTAAAATGCCTAATCGTATGGAAAGCGTGTAGTCGCCTCTTTTACTATCCTCCCGGTGCTGATATACCTGTGTCATGGGGTAAGAACCCCACAGAATAGCCGATGCCAGCAAACCCGGTATTAATGCGGGTGCCTTAAACAGACTGGAAAAAGCAAAGTCGTTAAGGCCTATGTAAACCGTCCACACCACCCACGCCCCTTGAAAGAACCCCGCAATGAACCAACTTAAAAAAGCGAACTTTTTAAGCCTAATCATTGGGTGGCTATAGGCTCTTGAGACACCGATGTACACCACAAGCATAGCCGCCAAAACCCAATTTCCCCAAAAAAACCAAAGCGTCAGAGCCAGGCCGAGAGTATCGAACAAGTTGGCCATGTACAGCACGTTCCTGTCTACCTTTGGTGGGTTTTTAAGCCCCCCAATACTCCCCTCGTCCTTATCGAAATAGCTATTGAAGGCATTACTGGCCGGATAAATGAATATGTGAAGGATAATAAAAAGCCAGAGTATAGCTTCTTCGGAAAGGTTGTGGCTTATAGAAAGCGCCAACAGGAAAATAGGCAGCAAAAAGTAAGAGAACGGAAGGCGTAAATGAAGCCAGGTAGCCTTTTTGAACATATTAATCTTTTGTCTGAACAATTTAGCATAAAACGACTATTATAGAATGTGGGCAGTAAGATTATCTCCATTGGCGTTGCCAACCCGGCACATTGCATAGAACAACAGCAGGTATACCAATTTATGGGGAAAGCCCATGGATTTACCGGTTCGGCATTAAACAGGCTTCAGGCACTCTATAGAGCCACCGGCATAAGACAGCGCTACTCGGTAATAGGCGACTATCAACAGGCCGACTCCAGAAAGTGGAACTTTTATCCAAACTCTGAGCAACTGGAGCCTTTTCCTACCACAAGTCACAGGGCCGACCTTTATCGGAAAAATGCTGCCCGGCTTTCGGTTCGGGCCACTCAAGAGGCCCTGCAACAAACGCATTTGGTTGCCTCAGACTTCACACATCTCATCACAGTAAGCTGCACCGGCATGTATGCTCCCGGCCTGGATATCGACTTGATACACGAGTTGGGACTCAATACCTCCATCCAACGGAGCTGCATCAACTTTATGGGCTGCTATGCGGCCTTCACGGCCATTAAACTGGGAGACCAAATTTGCAAAGCCAATGAAAATGCCAAGGTACTTATTGTAGCTACGGAACTGTGTACCATTCATTTTCAGAAATCGGGCGATGACGATAACCTTTTGGCCAATGCCATTTTTGGCGATGGATCGGCCGCATTGGTTATGTCGTCTCAAAGAGCCGACAGTCTCCAACCTACGGTGCTGAGCCCGGAAGCATTTTTAAACGATATTTATCCGGAAGGTGCCGATGAGATGGCCTGGAGCATTGGCAATTTTGGTTTCGAAATGAAGTTGAGCGCCTATGTGCCCACGCTTATTGAAAAAGGAATAGGGCATCTGGTAACCCGCCTTCTGGCAAGCACCTCTAACCAACGGATTGACCACTATGCGCTTCATCCCGGTGGGAAAAAAATTCTCGAGGTTATAGAAAAGGCTTTAGGCATAGAAAAGCATGCCGACTGGGCCGGTAGAAAAGTGCTAGCCGAATATGGCAACATGTCTTCCCCCACCATACTATTTGTTTTGAAAATGCTTTGGGAAAGTCTCGACTCCAACCACAAAGACCACCGGGTGCTGGCTCTGGCCTTCGGCCCGGGACTCACCATGGAATCAATGCTTTTGCGACTTGTTTAATTTTCGGAACTCCTGATTGTACAATAAAAACCGACCTGCGTTAGGGTTACTTTTCAGTAAAACCCGCTGACGCCTCAGCGCATAGTCGTAGCCGCTCGGTAAGGTGGTTTTGAGGTTCAACAACCCTTGCGGAAACAGAGGCCTGCCCGTAGCGTCCACAAAACTTTCTCGCTTTAACGAATCGCCATAAACAAACAAGAAAGGAGAACGGCCCCTCACATAAGGCGATCGCTGAAAAGCCCGATCGAGTGAGTCCAACTCTTGCTGTGAAGGCAGAAAAATGTCTCTGTTAAAAGGATAATAGGCCAAAGGGTTTTTATAGTCAGACATTACCTTAAGTATAAAGGCCTGAGTAGCCTCTTCGGTGCTTTGCCCTTTGGCCAAAAAGCCGGTGCAAAACCACAGAACAAAACAAATCGGTAAGGCCCTAACCATAGCCATTAATTTAATCATTATGTTTAATCCAAAGAAGAAGACGCCCCGAAAAGCCCCATGAACAGGTATAAACACCGCGCTTACAATGAAGAGCTTATGGATGACCTCACGGCCGGAGGCCCTTCAATGGATCAAACGCTTCGCGAACTAGAAACCATTAACAGGTGGTTAGGAGGTAACTTTGTGACCATCGATGGCCTAGTAAAACTGCTGAAGAAATCACCTTCTCGTCCTTTAGTCATTGCCGATTTAGGTTGCGGTGGTGGAGACATTCTCAAACTCGTGGCCAGGTGGGCTTCCAAAAAGAAGCTCGAAGTTGAGTTGGTGGGCTTTGATGCTAACCCTCACATTATCGAATATGCCAAAGAAAACTGTAAGGAGTTTAAGAACATTCGGTTCGAAGTGCAGGATATCTTCTCTGAAGAATTCAAACAGCGGGAATTTGATATCATTCTATGCACGCTTTTTACACACCATTTTACAGAAAATCAGCTAACAGGTATCTTCAAGCAGTTTAAGTCTCAAGCGAAAATTGGGGTTGTCATTAACGACTTGCACAGACACCCGCTGGCCTATCATTCAATAAAGCTGCTGGTGAACCTATTTTCTAAATCAGAAATGGTGAAAAACGATGGGCCACTCTCAGTGCTTCGAGCTTTCAAAAGAAAAGAGCTGGTTCAGCTAATGAACGATGCAGAAATTGACCGCTTCACCCTCCAATGGATGTGGGCTTTTAGGTGGCAGTTGGTTTTTTAAGAGAAGCCCTAAACCCTCAGAGCCGGAAAATAAGTCGATGATTAAATTTTAGAATAAGCCAGAAATTGTTTTGATCAGCTCAATTAGAGCAGTAAGGAAGGCTAGCAATAATGCAGTCAATGCTGTTGCTCTTTCTATCAACTTTTTCGTTTTCTTATATGTCGATTTTCTTTTGGGCACTTCGGTTTTAGAATCTATTTCAAATACAGAAATTCACATCTTTAACTAAAGGACAAGCCTTTTTTGGCAAGCTAGTAGTTACAATTCATAGACCGTAGGACAGATTTTCTTGTCAATTTTTAGACTAAAACTCTAATGTCTTTTGACGTGAATTCTCTACTAATATTCAATTGGGTAATTTGTCAATAACAATGTCCTTTTCGGGAGATTTATTGACGAATAAAATTGTCGACCAAGAGAAGACAGGTTTAGCAAACCGTACTTCTCTTTTTGAAAAGCATTGAATACTCAAAGACTAAAAACTGTACAGCTAAATTCCGTGAGGCGAATAGTATGTGCGTATTATTCAATTAAACTACTCAATGCAAACCTAAAGCAATGGTGGGAGAAAATAGGGCTTGCAAAAAATGTTGAGCAATTTTTTTTGGTTGCTAAGGACGGTCTTTATCCCACCCAACTCACTTTATCTTCAATGGGGTTTCTTCTGCCTTGAGGGGCGAATCCTTCTTTTACCGTTCCAACATAGAGAAAGCCCAAAAGCCTGTCTTTAGCTTCTAACCCAAAAAATGCCTTAGCCTCCTCGTAATAAGTAATGCCGCCAGAGCCCCAATAACAACCAATACCATGGGCGGTGGCTGTCAGATACATGTTCTGCACGGCCATAGCCACAGCAGAAATTTCTTCTTCCAAAGGCAGTACTTCTTTAGCATCGCGACTCATGCCAATGGCAATAATATGCGAGGCCAATAGAGGTTTGGTAGCTAGTTTCTCTCGCGTAGTTTCATTGAATGTGCCTCTTGCCATGCTTACGCGTTCATATAGCTCGGCCTGAAAGGTAGCCAGCTTTTGTAATCCTTCGCCCTTAAAAACTACAAACCGCCAAGGCTCGGTAAGCTTGTGCGTTGGAGCCCAATTGGCATTCTCCAGCATCTCTTTAATGATGGCATCGTCAACCGGCTCATCAGAATATTTCTCAGGGTAAATAGAACGTCTGCTTCTTATTAAATCGTTAACCGATTGGGTATCGAACTTTGTCATATCAATGTTTGAATTTCAGGTTTAGGCCCACATAAAAACTTCTTTCCGGGGCAGGTTGAAAATATCGTTGTCCAAAAGCATTCAAGTCGTTGCCCAAGCTGTATTCCTCATTGAACAAGTTGTTCACTCCTACAAAAAACTCATAATCAGTATTTGCGTTTGCTCTTTTATAGCCCACTCTGGTATGAAACACCTGATAGGCACCGGAGTAAACTGTGTTCTCATCATTTAAAGGAATTTCATCCGAATACTGATAAGTTAGATTGGCGTAAAAACCACTTATCAGGCTGAAATCGGTCATCAGCGAAAGTACATTCGGTGCCGTTCCGGTCAGGGCGTTTCCGCTCAGATCGTCACCACCATCTACATATTCTTTGAACTCAAAATCGTGATACGTATAGGCCAATCGGCTATTGAAGCTTGTAAATCTGGTGGAAGGCTGAGTCAGCCAATTCCATTGCAACGCAGCCTCCAAACCTTTTTGGTCTATCTGACCTGAGTTTTGAAATAGCACCACTCCATTGCCGTCAGTTCCTGTCGTTATGGATTCGTCCAGGTTGAACATGAACAGCGCCACATCATAAGAAAGCCTTCTGTATACCGCAGCACCCCGAATATTCAGCTCATAGTTAATGCCAATCTCTGGCTGTAAGGCTGTGTTAATGCTGCCTTCATTGGTGCGCACCTCCGTAGTAGTTGGTGGAGAATAGCCATGCGATACCGACAAGTGTGTGCTAAAGTTTTCTGCCCAAGTCTTACTCAAAGCCACTCTTGGACTAAACACCCGATCGAATTCCTTTTTGAATTGGCCGGGCGAATTATTGATTTTGTCCTCCACCCGATTGATATCATAATCAATGTGGTTTAAACTTGCGCCAACCGTGAGCTTCAGGCTTTCAGTCAGATTGAGCTTCACATCGGCAAACCAGAAAGAAAGCTTGTTGGTAAGTTCATCTCTAAAGCGAATGGTGTCAGCTTCTCCCCCTACATTCCCGAAATTACTTCCATCGAAGTAGGCCACCTGAAACTCATTTCCATAAGTAATGGAAGACCTTCGGCCTAAAAGGCTAAAATCATTCTCTAGCTGAACACGAAAGCCCACACTGTTTTCCTGATCTCTCTTATAGTCTAGGTTGAAGGGATTCTCAAAGTTGCGGTTGTAGAAGTAGGCATTTACATCGCTGCGAAAGTTTTCTGAAAATTCATATTCTTGCCCTCCACGGATAATGAAATACTGATGATCGATTGAGGCATTGAAAGCCTCGCTGCCCGGTCTGGCTTGTCTTCTGTTTTCAGCGAGTTGAGTTGGGTTTAGGCCTCCGGGAATTTCATAAAATAGATCGGAATAAAGGATTGACGCTGAATAAGTCTTGCGCTCGTTGGCGAAATGCAGCAAATCTACTTCTGCCACATGCCTTTGCATTTCATTATGGTCGCGGTAACCATCGCTGGTTTGAAAAGCATACTTGCCAGTGATGCTCGTTTTTTCGCCCAGCCAGTTTGACTGAACACTGGAGCGGAAGCTTCCGAAAGAACCAGCCGTGAGCCCCACTTCCGTAGCATTGGAAAGTTGAGACAAGTTGGTACTTTGCAGTTTGATCACTCCGCCATTTCCGGCACCATAAGCACTGGCCGCTGGCCCTTTAATGATTTCCATGTTGCCCACATTCGCCAAATCAAGCAGATTCAGAAATGTGTTTCCCCCTGGTTCGGTAAAAGGAATTCCGTTCCAGTAGACTTTCACATTCCTCACTCCAAATGGAGAACGAATAGAACTTCCTCGAATGGATATCCGATAACTGGCTCCGGCTCTTTCTTCGAACCGCACTCCGGGAAGCGTATTCACTGCCGAAACTAACGAGAAGTTATCGAATCGATTCAAATCCTTAGCGTCAAGCCGAGCAATGCCTCCAGCCATTTTGGAAAGCCTTTCACTATCGGTGAAGCCCTCCACAAACACATCGTTCAACAGAGTGGTTTGCACCTCAAGCACCACCGTAAGACTCTGCTTAGGCTTTAGCAAGATTTCTTTAGTCTCTAAACCAATATACTGAACCGTCAAGCGCATAGGCTCGGCCAGCGGAATGTTTGCCCTACCCTCCTTATCGGTTAGCCATAACTGGCCGGTGTTAGTGCTTATCATGGCTGCTTCCACCGGTTTCAGGGCTTCCGTTAAAATAAGCAGCTGGCTTTGTGCCCAGATTACCGATGGTGTAAAAGCCATCAGATAAACCAAGAGCATTAGGCCATATCTTCTTAAATTCATGGGCATACTTTTCAGACTAGTCGGCAATAAAGGTTTAAGGCACTAAACAAGTGGCTTTTGCTCACTTTACAAACGGCTATTTCATTAATCGGTAAATGCTAACATTATGATTAAATCAACACTATTCAGCTTATGCCTGCTGATTGCTTTTTCTATTCAGGCTCAACAGGATGTTTATTTTGCCTCTACCCCTGCCTTAACACCAGACGGTAGCCAAATAGTTTTCTCTTACGACAGTGACCTGTGGAAAGTAAGCCGCTCCGGGGGAACAGCCACTCGCCTCACAGGCATGGATGGTGTGGAAGAATACCCCAGAATAAGCCCGGATGGCCGATGGATTGCCTTTTCTTCTAACCAATATGGCAATGCCGATATTTATCTGATGCCGATTGATGGAGGAGAAATCCGACAACTTACTTATAACTCTGCCAACGATGAAGTAGAAACCTGGTCGTGGGATAGTCAAACCATTTATTTCCGGTCGGGGCGATATAACCGAACGGCTGCCTACACAGTAAGTGTGCAGGGCGGAACTCCAAAACGCCTTTTTGAACACTACTTCAACTGGCCTCACAATTTGGCCATACACCCCGATGGGCGAGTTTTCTTTAATGAGAGTTGGGAAAGCAGCAATCAGGTGCATCGTAAGCGCTACAAAGGTGCCTTTAATCCGGATATTAAAACCTACAACACCAAAACCGGGACCTATGAGGAGCTAACCGACTACGAAGGCAAGGACATGTGGTCTACTATAGACAAAAATGGCAACATCTACTTTGCATCGGATGAATCGAACGGACAATACAACCTGTATGGCTTTGTGAATGGCACCAAAACCCGACTAACCAACTTCAACACCTCCATTAAAAACCCCCAGGTAAATGCCAACGGTGGGTTTGTGGTTTTTGAAAAAGACTATCAGATTCATGTATATGATGTGTCCCGAAAGAGAAGCCAAAAAGTAGATATTTCTGTTTTCAAGAATAACACGCTGGCTCAGGAGCAGGAGTTTTCTACCGATGGGAATATTTCAGAGTTCGATGTTTCTCAAGACGAAAAAAAGCTGGCCTTTGTGAGTCGCGGAGAGCTCTTTGTCTCTGACATCTCCGGCAAGTTTGTGAAGCAACTAAAGACCAAACCTGAAGAGCGGGTGGTTGAAGTAAAATGGCTGAAAGACAACAAAACTCTATTATATACCCAAACGGTGGGCGGATATACCAACTTATTCACCATAGATGCTGCCACCGGTACAGGTGAAAAACAGCTTACGTTTGATAAGGGCTCTAACCGCAACCTGGAACTTAACCCCGACCTTACCAAAGCAGCCTACTACAGTGGCATTCGGGAGGTTAGGCTGTTGGACCTGGAGACATTGAAAAGTGAAACGGTGGCCAACGAAGAGCTATGGGGCCTATACAACCCCCAGCCACGCTTTTCTCCTGATGGCCGATACCTCACCTTTACCGTTCGCAACGATTTTGAAGAAGACATTTATATATACAGTCTCGAAACCCAAACCACACACAATTACACCAAAACAGGAGTGCCCGAAACCAGCCCTTTTTGGGGGCCTGAGGGCAAGTACATTTATTTTGTGAGTAACCGCACAGAGCCAAGCTACCCGTTTGGAATGAGAGACGCCCGTATATATCGTGTTCCTTTAGTTAGGCATGAAAGAGACTTTAAATCGGATGAGCTAGCCAAGGTTTTTGAGGAAAAGAAAGAAGAAAAAACCACTGATAATGTCGATTCTAAACCCCAAACGGCCATTGATTTCGAAGCCAATGTGCTGAGAGAAATGGAGCAAATTGGCCCCTACTTCGGAAGTCAAAGCTCTCCTTATGTTGTTAAGTCTGGCAATAAAACGCATATTATATACCGGTCCAATCACGATGAAGCCCGGAATGCGCTTTGGGTAACCACCTTGGAGCCTTTTGAGCGACCGAACACAGAAAAAATCAATGGTTCGGCAAGCGCAGGCGGAATTATTCAGGTAAAGAAGAACCTTTATTTAAACAATGGGGGCCAAATAGCTAAACTGAACCTGAGCAACCAGAAAATCACCCCTATCGATATAAAGTTCGATTTCCGGAGATCCTTGCAAAGCGAGTTCAAACAAATGTATTACGAAACATGGGCAGGCATTGAGCAGAACTTTTACAATGAAACCTTTCACGGAGAAGATTGGAGCAAGTTAAAAGATCAGTACGCCCGGTTTTTACCGCACCTAAATAGTCGTACCGAATTGCGCACCTTGCTCAACGATTTGCTGGGCGAGCTTAATTCTTCGCACATGGGTTTCAACTCTTTTGGCAGAGATGAGAGAACTTATTACCGAACCTCAAGCCTGAACCTCGGGCTGCTGTTCTCGAACGATAATCCTTATGAAGTTGCCCACATAGTGGCCGAAGGGCCAGCCGACTTTCCCGATAAAAACATCAGACCCGGAGACCTCATTACGGCCATCAACGGTGAAACCATAGACCCGGGCATGAACCGAGAATACTATCTGGCCAAACCCTCTATAGATGAGGAGGTACATTTAACGCTCAACCGAAACGGCAATACGATTAAAGTTAAAATTCACCCCAACAGTACGGGCAGTCTTTGCACCAACCTATACGATGAATGGATTGCCGGTAACCAAAAGGTGGTAGACTCCAAAACTGATAAGAAAGTGGCCTATGTGCACATGAAGAATATGAGCGGAGGTTCACTGCAGGAGTTTCTCATTGAAATGACATCCGAAGCCTATAACCGAGATGCACTCATACTGGATTTGCGATACAACACCGGAGGAAACGTGCACGATGAGGTACTAAAATTCCTTTCGCAAAAGCCTTATCTGCAATGGAAGTTTAGAGAGGGTAAGCTGACTCCCCAAGGCAACTTTGGTGCAGGAGCAAAACCCATGGTTTTACTCATTAATGAGCAAAGTCTCAGCGATGCAGAAATGACCGCCACAGGGTTTAAAGAACTGGGGCTGGGCACTATAATTGGCACAGAAACCTACCGTTGGATTATTTTCACCAGCGGGGCAGGTCTGGTAGATGGTTCTTCGTATCGACTGCCAAGCTGGGGTTGTTATACTCTCGATGGCAAAAACATAGAACAAGTTGGAGTACAGCCCGATATTTATGTGCGCACCACTTTCGAAGATCGGGTAAAAGGTCGAGACCCTCAGCTGGAAAAAGCCATTGAGGAAGTACTCAAACAGCTTAAAAATTAATGCCTTCCATCAGGGTTTTTGAAAATACCGCTCAGCTCCATCAGGCTTTTGCACATAAAAGTATACGGTTGCTGCGCATAGGCGAAAAGAAGGTTTGTCTGGCCAGGCACAGGCAGGCTTTCTTTGCCTTTGAACACCTGTGTCCGCACCAAATGCACCCTCTCTCAGAAGCACAAATTACCGCATTTGGAGAAGTTGTATGCCCGCTTCATGCCTACCGCTTCCACTTGCAAACCGGCAGTGAAGCCAACCAAAAGTGCAGAGATTTAAAAACCTTCGAAGTGGAAATAAGACAGGAAGGTGTGTTTATCAACCTGTATTAAGTTCTTTTCCGTTTCAATTCAATTGTATATTTTTCGTTTTCGTGGCAAACGCAGCATATATCTTATCACCAACAACGCCCCAAAACAGGTATGCCTCTATCGACATTCTTCGTGGAGTAGCCGTACTGGGCATGCTCACTATGAGCATTCAGAGTTTTGCTATGCCTATGGCGGCATACATTAACCCCAGTATTTACGAGAGCTTACAAAACAACGATTTGTATGTGTGGATTGCCAGCTATGTGTTTGCCAACCAAAAGTTTCAGGCCATTTTCGTCATGCTTTTTGGAGCCAGTATGGTTATGCTTTCCCAAAAAGCTCAACGTGAAAACTTAAGGTCTACCGATCTGCAAAACAGGCGTTTCATTTACCTTGGTGTATTGGGTCTATTGCATGCTTACCTGCTCTGGTATGGAGACATTCTGTTTACACTGGCCATTTGCGGCCTGCTCATGTTTATTTTCCGAAGGAAAAAATCGGCCACACAATTGAGGGCAGGTGTTATCTTTCTGGTTATTGGCTCAGTTATTAGCCTAATTATTGGCTACTCCGTACCTGTGTGGGAACCCGGAGAATATGAAGCAGCCAAAGAAGAAATATGGGAGCCATCGGCCACGACTATTTCAGAAGAGATAGACTATTATACCAGCCCTTGGGAACGCCAAATTCTTTATCGTGCACCTCAGGCTTTTAAGGTGCAAACTTCTCGGTTTGTGTTCCGCGATTTTTGGAAATATAGCGGCATGATTCTATTGGGCATGGCCCTCTACCGAAGAAAAGTGTTCAAGGCCAAGCAATCTTCCAGCTATTATTACAAACTTATTGGTTATGGCTTTGGCCTGGGTCTACCTCTGGTTGTGGTAGGAGCCATGTTTCACTTCAACTTCGATTGGGATTTTAGGCTTAGCTACTTCTTCATTTCTCAGCTCAATTACTGGGGCAGCATACTGATGGCATTGGGTTACATTGGGCTCATTATGCTGCTGTGCAAATCTTCTACCCGGGGTTTTATAGCCCGCAGACTCGCAGAAGTTGGCCGCATGTCTTTAACCAACTACATATTAATGTCCATCATTTGCTCATTTATCTTTTATGGGCACGGCCTCTCTTTGTTTGGAGACATAGATCGCTCATTGCTGGCCGTGCTTGTTCTGGGCATATGGGTAATTATTCTATTTTTCTCTGCCATTTGGCTCAGTTACTTCCGCTTTGGCCCACTTGAATGGCTCTGGCGCTCGCTTACATATGGCAAAGTTCAACCCATGATAAAAACCTAGCCGCTGTAATGGCCAGCATCAATGAGGTCGTCTTGATCATGAGCCCTAACGGCAAAGTTGAAGCCTTTGTGAATTGAATAAGCACCGTACTCTCCATTCTTATTAAGCGCTAGAAACCCAACCTGAAGGTTTTTGTAGTCGTTAGGGTATTTTTTTACAATTCGGTTTACCGCCTGCTCACAGGCTTCTTGTGGTGAATATCCTTGCCGCATGAGCTCTACAATCATATGTGCTCCACATATTTTTATAACAAACTCACCGAGTCCGGTAGCAGTGGCAGCGCCCACCTCATTATCTACAAAAAGCCCTGCTCCAATAATTGGCGAGTCTCCCACCCGGCCATGCATTTTCCAGGCGGCTCCACTGGTAGTACAAGCTCCGGAAAGATGGCCGTGTTCATCTAGTGCTACCATGCCAATGGTATCATGGTTTTCGATATTAATTTCTGGCTGATACTCCTGGTTTTCCAACCACTTCTTCCAGGCGGCCTCGGCTTTGGGTGTTAAGAGGTTTTCTTCTTCAAAGCCCTGAGATAGTGCAAAGCGTTTGGCACCTTCTCCCACCAGCATAACATGGGGCGTTTCTTCCATTACTTTTCGAGCTACCGATATTGGGTGTTTAAAGTTCTGCAGAAACGCTACCGAACCACAATTATCGTTTTCATCCATAATGCAGGCATCTAATGTCACGTTGCCGTCTCTATCAGGAAAGCCACCAATGCCTACAGTTGCATTATCCGGGTCGGCCTCGGTTACCATAACCCCTTTTTCCACGGCATCCAGCGCCCTCCCCTTATTGCTCAATACTTCCCAGGCAGCCGCATTGGCTTCTTTGCCGTGGTTCCAGGTAGAAATTACAATTGGCTTTTTGGGGCTTGGTTTAGTGCTACAGGCCAACCCTGAAACACTGGAGGTACTTACGGCTAAACCACCAAAAATGGTCGATTTTAGAAATTTGCGTCTGTCAGTCATGGAAAAAATTTTTGTCAATTTATTAAAACCTTCCTTTTCCCGGCCACCAATTGTCAAACGTTTCATTTATTCCGGCTTCTGACTAAATTCCGCCATGAAAAAATTTTTATCGCTTTTTGCCTTAGCCCTACTCATTTTTAGCTGCAATACTCCCAAACCTCAGGTTATCGAACCTGCCATTGTTCCTCAACCTCAGCATATGGAGGTGGCCATGAACAAGCATTTTACGCTCAACAGCCAGCCTAACTTGCATACATCAAGCCCCAAAGCGCAGGGAGCACTCCGTTTTCTTTCGGATTTTATGAAAGCCGCTAACTGGGAGTGTCAGGAAACCAAGCGAGACATGGCCGAAATTAGATTTGAAGAAACCGATGGCTTAGCCGATGAGGCCTACGAGCTTTCTGTAAATGCCACCGGCATTCATGTAAGAGCAAGCCATGAAAAAGGGTTTTTCTATGGCGTACAAAGTGTTATTCAGTTGCTTCCTCCCGGAAAGCAAATTGCCACGCTTCCCTATATGGAGATAAAAGATGAGCCTCGGTTTGCCTGGAGAGGACTCCATTTAGATGTGGGTCGCCACTTTTTTCCGGTTGATTTTATCAAAAAGTATATAGACCTGATGGCTCTATACAAATTCAACACATTTCACTGGCACCTCACAGAAGATCAGGGATGGCGTATAGAAATAAAAAAGTATCCCAAACTCACCGAAATAGGAAGCCAACGTAAAGAAACCATCTTGGAAAAAAACTTTGATCCGTATGTGGGAGATGGTAAGCCCTACGGGGGATTCTACACACAAGAAGAGATTAAAGAGGTGGTGGCCTATGCCAAAGAAAGACAAGTAACCATTGTGCCTGAAATAGAAATGCCCGGGCACTCGCTGGCCGCTCTGGCCGCCTATCCCGAACTGGGCTGCGGACCCGGACCATACGAAGTGGGCACCAAATGGGGTGTTTATGACGACATTTACTGTCCTAGTGAACTCACTTTCGAGTTTTTAGAGAATGTGCTCACCGAGGTGATGGAGCTTTTCCCCGGAAAGTACATTCATGTAGGGGGCGATGAAGCACCCAAAACCGTATGGAAAAAGAGTAAAGTGGCTCAGAATGTGATTAGGCGCGAAGGCCTGAAAGATGAGTATGAGTTACAAAGCTATTTCATTCAGCGCATTGAAAAATTTCTGAACGCCAATGGACGGCAGCTTATTGGTTGGGATGAAATTTTAGAAGGTGGGCTTGCTCCTGGTGCAGCAGTGATGTCTTGGCGAGGAGAAGCCGGAGGCATTGAAGCTGCCGAAGCAGAGCATTATGTAGTGATGAGCCCTAATGCGGATATGTATTTCGACCATTATCAGGCCGACCCTTCCACCGAGCCTTTGGCTATTGGGGGTTACACTACCCTGGAAAGTGTATATCATTATGAGCCTGTTCCGGCTGCACTAGATGAGGCGCATCATCAATATGTGTTGGGAGCGCAAGCCAATGTGTGGACAGAGTATATGAAAACCTCTGACCATGTAGAATATATGGTGTACCCGCGTGCAATAGCTCTGGCAGAGGTGGTCTGGACAAACCCTTCCAATAAAGACTGGGATCACTTTCAGAAAAAAATGAGCCATCAATACAAGCTGCTCGATGCCCGAAATGTAAACTATCACATTAGTGCTCCCCAGGGATTAAAACAGGGCCTTACACTCTCCAATGAATTAGAAATTCGCTTAAACGCTCCCTATGAAGAGGCCACTATTTATTATACTCTCGATGGCTCAGAGCCCGATGAAAACGCATTGGAGTACAAAAAGCCCATTATGTTGAATCTGACCAATGAAGCCATAGAAGTAAAAGCCGTAACGGTAACGGCAGAAGGTAGAAAAAGTGCCGTGGTTAGTGGAAATTATAAAAAGGCCCAACTCCGGGAGGCAGTAAAGCCGCTAAAAGTAGACCGCGGCTTACAAGCGGAGCTTATAGAAGGAAGCTTTCAAAGAACTAGTCAGGTAAAGGGGAGCTCTACCATAAGCTATGTGGCCGAAACCATAGGTTTGCCTGCCGAAATACCCACGCAGTTCGGGCTGATAATGCAGGGCTTCATTAATGTACCACAAGACGGGGTTTATACATTTTATACTTCATCTGACGATGGAAGTATACTTTCTATTGGCGACCAAGTGGTGGTGAACAACGATGGTTTGCATGGCGCACAAGAACGCTCAGGCGAAATTGCGCTTAAAGCAGGATATCATCCTATACTCATAAAATACTTTGAAGCTGGAGGTGGTGAAAGCCTGAAGGCTTTTATAGCCGGACCTGATATGCAAAAACAAGAGATTACCTCAACCTTGCTGGGGCATTAACTACATGCCCAAAAAGGTTTTCTGAAGTCGATTTTCAATATTGCCCAAATAATGTTAAAAACAAGATTTCTAACCAGGGCTGGTTTATTTTAGAGAACTCAATCCATAAAAAAAGGTCATGAAAACACTTATTAAGAATAGCCTGCTACTTGGCGCCATTGCCTCTTTTGCCCTTTTGTCTTGCGACAATCGAACAGCCGAAGAAAAATGGGAAGCGCATATTAGAGCTTTTTTCTATGAATATAAAGATGACAGCCAATCGTATGTGCCACTCAGATTTTACAAGGTTGATGCAGCATTTTTAAACAACCAGCAAACGGTTCAAACCGCGTTGCTAGTATTGCAAGATACTACCCGTCAAAGAGTAAAGCAGTTGCATTTGACCAACTTATCTGATAAGGTTGAGAGTATATCCGCTTTTACTCAGCCTTTCCAGATAGACCGGTTAGATGACTACCTGAAGCTTAGAGCTTCTGCCGAAGGTGAATTAAGGCGGAAACAAAAGTCATATTCAGAATCTTACCAGCTAGTATTGGCCAAAGAGGAGTTGGCCATTGAAACACTAGGAAAACTGCTGGGCCAGTTTAACCTTTCGATCTACAGCATTGATTTTGAAAACCAACCCATTATCTACTTTCATGAATACAGAATAAATGGAGAAGACATGTCTGCTGTATTTGAGTTGGATAGGGAAAATAACCGCGTAATCTCATTTAAGGAGGTTAGTTAACAGCTACTGGTGATCAGTTACCAGCTCCCTGACTATTCCCTGATAACAGATAACTTGTACCATTAAGAACCAACTCATCGTTAACATACAATGCGTTTACTTGCTAACATCATTTGGATAATATTTGGCGGCTGGATGATTGCACTGGAGTATATCATTGGAGGTATTGCTCTTTGCATGACCATTGTGGGTATTCCTTTTGGCATTCAGTGTTTTAAACTGGCCATTCTCGGCTTTGCGCCTTTTGGTCAGGAAGTAAAGCCCGGCTCAGCTACTGGCGGATGTCTCTTTCTGCCACTCAACATTATCTGGATAATATTTGGAGGCTTTTGGATATTCCTCACTCACCTCTTTTGGGGTCTTGTCTTCTGCATCACCATTATTGGTATTCCCTTCGGCCTACAGCACTTTAAGCTCGCAGGTTTAGCCTTTGCCCCGTTTGGGAGGGGGATTTAGGTTTAGTTATTTTTTACCTAAATTAAGATTCATACTTCTCAGAAACACACATGAAAAAGTCTAGTCAATACTCTCTAGAATTGAATTTTAGAGTCAATCGAATATTTTCCCGCAAAAAGGAAAATCCGCAGGCAGATACCTGTGCTTTTGAGAAGAAGATAAACCAAATGGTTTATGAGTTATATGGATTGAGTGGGGTGGAAATCACTTATGGCGATTAGCGAACACATATTGAAAAATAAACAATTGCGTGAGCAAATTAAGGTTGTGAAAGGTGAGAATTGATAGATTTTGTATCAGTTTATATCAAAATTCGGGACTTTTCGTATATATTTGTATTAACATGCTTACCCCGCTTCCCATTCGAACAGCGCGCTCAGGGTAAGCTTTTTGCGTTTATAGGCACACACATGCAATACGATAAACCAGCTCTTTCATACCAAGAACAATTAGCACTATTGAAAAATAGAGGCTTAGTTATTGCCAATGAAGAGAGGGCGATCCACCTGTTAAAGTTTATCAGCTACTACCGACTAAGTGGATATTGGTATCCAATGCTTGAAGAACCCAAAACCGAGCATTTGTTCAAAGAGGGTTCTAAGTTTCAAGATGCGTTTAATCTTTATTGTTTTGATCGTGAACTTAGACAACTCATCGGTTCGCAACTTGAGAAGATTGAAATAGCAGTCAGGGCTACTCTAATATACAACTTATCCCATGATCATAATCCTTTCTGGTTTGAAGACCAGACACTTTTTAGCAAGAAAGTAAGCCATGCTAGAACACTGACAAAAATCGAGGGGGAGTTTAAAAGAAGTGATGAAGATTTTATAAAAAAGTTTAAAAGAAACTATAAGAACGAATTTCCTCCTAGCTGGATGGCTTTAGAAGTTTGTTCCTTTGGTTCTTTGTCTAAACTCTATGAAAACCTCAAACCTGGAAGATCAAAAAGAGAAATAGCTTCAATATATGGACTGAGTGATGAAGTCTTTGGCAAATGGCTGCATGTAATGGTCTACTTAAGAAACTTGATTGCACATCACAGTCGCTGTTGGAATAAAATATTGAGTATTCAACCAATAAAGCCAAGAACAACAGAGTTACAATGGCTAATTAATGAAGCTCCAAACAATAGAATTTATTTTAGCTTATCTATTATTCTCTACCTGCTTCAAACTGTAAACCCCAATCAGTCTTTTTCCAGAAAAATTAGACTTCTGATAGAAAAATACCCTGACACCAATATAAGAGACATGGGGTTTCCAGAGAATTGGCAGGATGAACCCCTATGGAATTAAAAAGCCAACCCATCTCTGAGTTGGCTTGAGTCTTAAATACCCCTCTGGCTTTCAGCCACCCCCCACTAAACAAGGGGAGGAATTAGTTCTATTTTATCCAAAGAAATACGGATACTTACCTTTGGCGATCATGGTATTGGCTACTTGTCTGCGGAGCTCTTTAACGTTCACCAAGTCCATTTTAGTGAATCGCTTAAGACCCATTAGCATTACTTTTTGCTCATCGCCTTTGGTGAATGAGCCTATGGCTTCTTTAGCAGCTGCTATTACTCTATCAACAGCACCAGCCATATAGATCTGAGTCATGGCTATCTGATCCGTACATGCTTCCTCACCTTTTTGGCTCACCAGCTTTTCAGTTCTTAGCATAGCCGACTCACAAGCGTAAACCTCAATTAAAATATCGGCAAGGTTCATCATTACCTCCTGCTCGTCTTCAATCTTGTCTTGCAGTGCCATAGCAGCTTTTCCGCCTACCATCAAGAATACCTTTTTCAAGTTCTTAATCACTTCTTTTTCACCGGCAAAAAGTACTGATTTATCGATGGTGGAGAATGTAGGCACAGAGGTCAGTTCCTTAGAAACTTCCATGGCTGGGCCATAAATATCTACCTCGCCCTTCATTGCGCGCTTCAACAACATGCCTACCATAAGCATTCGGTTGATCTCGTTGGTTCCTTCATAGATCCGGGCAATACGAGCGTCACGATAAGCCCTCTCCATGGGGGCATCGGCCGAGTAGCCCATTCCGCCATATATCTGCACACCTTGATCCACCACATAGTCTAACACTTCCGAGCCATGGATTTTTGCTATTGCACATTCAATGGCAAACTGCTCCACTCCTTTTAGTTTGGCTTTTGCATCGTCCATGCCACCAGCAACCAGATCGTTGATTTTGTCTTCAATGTTTTGTCCGGCACGGTAGCACAAAGACTCTGCTACATAAGTTTTCGTAGCCATTTCGGCCAGCTTACCTTTAATGGCGCCAAAGCTGGATATAGAAACCCCAAATTGCTTGCGCTCATTGGCATAGTTGGTGGCCTGAGATATAACCGTTCGGCAACCCCCCAATACTCCGGCTCCTAGTTTTACACGGCCAATGTTCAAAATATTAACAGCAATCTTGAAACCGTTGCCTCGCTCAGAGAGCATGTTTTCTACGGGAACAGGACAATCGTTGAAAAATACCTGGCGTGTGGAAGAACCTTTGATACCAAGCTTTTTCTCCTCTTCGTTCATGGTGATTCCGCCAAAACTCTTTTCGACAATAAATGCGGTGAGATTCTTGTCGTCTTCAACCTTAGCGAACACGATAAAAATATCTGCAAAACCGGCATTGGAGATCCACATCTTCTGTCCGGTAATGTTGTAGTGACTTCCGTCTTCAGAAAGTACAGCTTTGGTTTTACCGCTGTTCGCATCAGAACCTGCATCGGGTTCTGTCAAGCAATAGCAGGCAGCCCATTCACCGGTAGCCAATTTTGGCAGATATTTCTTCTTTTGCTCTTCGTTTCCATAGTAAAGAATAGGCAGAGTGCCTATACCTGTATGAGCCCCGTATGTGGTGGAAAATGAACCGGCCGCTCCAATAATATCGGCAATGAGCATGGAGGTGTTGAAGCTCATACCCATGCCGTTATACTGTTCTGGTACCGAAATTCCCAAAAGACCAAGATCTCCAGCTTTTTTGAAGATGCCTGGTACCAAATCCGGGTCTTTCATGGAGTCTATTTCATCGGCCTTGGGTGAAATTTCAGTATCTATAAAGTCCTGGCATGCTTGCGCCATCATCTTCTGTTCCTCAGAAAACTCTTCCGGAATAAAGACTTCGTTTGCTTCTGTTTCTCTGACGATGAACTCACCGCCTTTGATTGATTTCTTATCTACTGCGACTGACATTTTGGTAGGTATTTTAGTACATAGTATTGAGTATTGAGACAGATTCGACTACCGAATTGATTTCTTCAGACTATAAATCATTCGCTGCAAACCGAGATAACCTGTTTCCAATTCCTCAAATGTTTGATCTTTTATAAAATTCAACTTGTTAGCGATAATTAACTGAGTATCCAGTTCACAAGAAGAGCCATAAGCTATCCCATGAAACTGATTGAATTCCCCATCTGTATTTCGCCCAGCTCCCTCTGCAATATTGGAAGCGATGGAAACAGCGCTTCTTCTTATTTGAGAGGTCAATCCGTATTTTTCCTCTGGAGGCAATGCCTTTGTCTGTTTGTAAACTTCAACTGCAAAGTCTACCGACTGCTGCCAAACCTTTAATTCTCTGTAGTTGTGCATAGTGTTATTGTTTTTGATGAACTAGTCTCAATACCAGCTACCCAGTACTAGCTACTAATTCAAGAATTCATAAATCCCTGCCACACCCTGGCCACCACCAACACAAGCGGTAACCATACCGTATTTGGCATTGCCTCTTCTCCTCATTTCGTTGAAGAGCTGAACGGACAACTTGGCACCAGAGCAGCCCAACGGATGACCCAGAGCTATTGCACCACCATTTACGTTTAGCTTACTTCGGTCTAGGTCTAGTTCTTTTATTACTGCCAATGACTGCGCTGCGAAAGCTTCGTTTAGTTCGATTAGGTCAAGGTCTGACTGCTTCAACCCTGCTTGCTTCAATGCTTTCGGCACCGCCTCAACAGGACCAATTCCCATAATACGGGGATGTACTCCTACGGCTGTGTAGCTGACCATTCGAGCTATGGGCTCCAAGTTCAGTTCTTTAACCATTCGCTCAGACATTACCATCACAAACGATGCTCCATCAGACACCGGGGAGGAGTTTCCGGCTGTTACCTGGCCTCCTTGCGCGAAAACGGGTTTTAAACCTCCCAGTACATCCAGAGAAGTATCGGCTCGTGGCCCCTCATCTTCATCTACCGTGTACGTTTTCTCAGCCATTTTTCCCGATCCATCTACAAACTTTTCGGTCACTTTAATAGGTACAATTTCATCAGTAAACTTACCGGCCTGCTGGGCTGCAATGGCTTTTTGATGTGACTCTAGAGCAAACTGGTCGGCTTCATCGCGACTTATCTTGTACTCTTTTGCTACTTGCTCTGCCGTAAGCCCCATACTGAGGTAGTAGTCTTGATACTCGGTGGCCAGCTTGTAATTAAGGGCTGTTTTATAACCCATTACTGGCACCATACTCATAGACTCAGTGCCTCCGGCAATAATACAATCGGCAGTACCTGAGTGTATTCTGGCCGATGCCAAAGCAATAGCTTCTAAACCTGAACCACAGTAACGGTTTACAACCATACCCGGAACCTGAATGGGTAAGGCAAGTAAGGAAATCATCCTCCCCATTTGCATACCCTGTTCTGCTTCGGGCACGGCATTACCCACTATTAAATCATCGACCCGGGTGGCATCGAAGTCTTTAATTTGCGAGACCAAGTGCTTAATCACATCTGCAGCCATATCATCGGGGCGAACGCTCTTTAAAACGCTTCGCTTACCACGACCTACTGCTGTTCTATATCCTGCAACTATATAAGCATCCATATTTTTAGATTTAAGATGTCGGACATTTAGATGTTCGACTAGTTGTTTCTTAGTTTTTTAATTAATGGAACAATCATTCTTACTATCTCAGATAATTCAGAAGTGAATTGACCTAAAGTATCTTCAGACGAATTGCCCAAATCGCATAAAACAATCTGTTGACTTTCAGTCCTATGGGCTGAACCTAATGACATATTTAGAAATCTGGAAAAATCAATATCTGATCCTCTACCAGAACCTACAGCTATTGAAGACATCCCTGAAACAGCACTATACTCCATTTGAGAACTCAAATTGTATTTCTCAGAATTAGGACATTCAGTAGTCAACAAGTACACCTGCTTTACAAGCACCCTTGTTCTCTGCCAAACTCTTAACTCTTTGAAATTTTGCATAGCTCTTTATCTGATGTTTGAATACTGAAGCCTAATTGCGTAACGGTTTACCTTTGAATAAAATACTATGAATTCTTTCCAGGGTCTTTGGCTCGGCCGTCAATTCGACAAACATTTGCCGCTCCAAATCGAGCAGGTATTGTTCCGATACTTCTTGAGGAGAGGTAAGGTCACCGCCACACATTATCCAGGCTAGTTTTTTGGCAATCTTAGCATCGTGTTCTGAAATATAATTTCCCAGCAACATGCCATTGATTCCTGCTTCGAAAAGAGCCAGCCCTACTCTTCCATGTACTTTAATGTCTTTGCGCTCAACCGGCTGGGTATAGCCCGCTGCGTGCAGCTCAAGCACTTTTGCTTTTGCATCGGTGAGCAAGCGCGATCGATTGATGGTGATTCCATCTTGCGGACGAAGAATATTCATGGCCAGAGCCTCGTGAGCCGATGTGGCTACTTTGGCTGTGGCAATGTTCATGAATGCCTCTTGCAGTCGATTCAGCTCGGGGTCTCCGTCTTTAAGCGAATCGGACACGCGAAGGGTTAGCTCCTTTGTACCTCCACCACCAGGAATAAGGCCAACTCCCACTTCAACCAAGCCAATATAGGTTTCAGCATGTGCCTGAATTGCATCACAATGCAAAGAAAGCTCGCAGCCTCCTCCAAGGGTAAGGCCGGCAGGAGCGGCAACCACAGGAACAGAAGAGAACTTAGCTCTCTTCATGGTGTTTTGGAACTGAGCAACCATCAGGTTCACTTCATCAAACTCCTGATCGCCAGCAAACATAAAGAGCATGGCCAGATTGGCTCCGGCAGAGAAATTATCGCCTTCATTTCCTATGACCAGACCTTTATACTCTTTTTCGGCCATTGAAATTGCCGTTTCGATTCCTTCTATAACTTCTTGGCCAATGGCGTTCATTTTGGTGTGGAATTCGAGGCATAAAACCCCGTCTCCTATATCGAATAGCGATGCACCAGCATTGCCCCATACCTTGTGGGTTTCCCTAATGTTTTCGAGAATAACGAGGTCTTCTGTACCTGGAATAGTTTTGTAAGACTTAGATGGAATGTCATAATACTTCTTGATCCCATTTTCAATCTTGTAGAAGGAGTCGTTACCTGCCTCAATCATTTCATATACCCAAGAAGCCGGTTTCATGTCCATGACCTCCATTTGCTCAAGCACCTTTTTGGTGCCGAGTAGATCCCAGGTATCGAAAGGACCCATTTTCCATGCAAAGCCTGCACATACGGCCTGATCTATACGGTAGAGTTCATCAGAAATTTCAGGAATGCGATAGGTGATATATCTGAAAGTATCGAAGAAGGTTCGTCTATAGAACTCACCGGCTTTATCATCAAAGTTTACCAGTGTAACAATTCGTTTCTTCAAATCTTCCTCTTCTTTTACTGCCTCTAGTGCCTTGAAGTTCGCCCGCGTTCTTGGCCCATATTCAAAAGTTTTGAGGTCGAGCTCCAGAATTTCTTTATTGCCGTCTTTATCCTTAGTTTTCTTAAAATAGCCTTGGCCCGATTTATCTCCGAACCAACCTCTGTCGTGAACTTCTTTTACTATGTTGGGAAGCTTAAATGTATCTTTAGATTCATCGGCAGGCAGTCCACTATATAGGTTATTGGCTACTTTTACTGTGGTGTCAAGACCAACAACATCCATGGTACGGAAGGTAGCAGACTTGGCTCTGCCTATTAAAGGGCCGGTCATGCGATCTACTTCGCCAACCGTAAGGCCCATATCCTCAATAGTGTGCATAGCCGACATAATGGCGTAAATACCAATACGGTTGGCTATAAATGCAGGGGTGTCTTTACAGAGTACTGTTTCTTTGCCCAGATATAAGTCGCCATAGTGCATTAGAAAGTCTATTACCTCACTATCCGTTTCCGGACCGGGAATAATTTCGAGCAAACGGAGATACCTAGGGGGATTAAAGAAATGTGTGCCGCAAAAGTGTTTTTTGAAATCATCGCTTCGCCCTTCGCACATCATGTGCATGGGTATTCCTGAGGTATTGGAGGTAATGAGCGTACCAGGTTTTCTGAATTTTTCCACTTGCTCAAAAACTGTCTGCTTTACATCCAATCGCTCAACGACCACCTCAATGATCCAATCCACATCTTTTATCTTTGGCATGTCATCTTCGAAATTTCCGGTGCTAATAAGGCTCGAAAATTTCTGGTCATAGATTGGCGATGGCTTGGATTTAAGGGCAAATGCCAAAGAGTCGTTCACAATTTTATTGCGAGCATTTTTGTCTTTCTTTTCTTGATCGGACAATTCTCGCGGAACGATATCTAATAAGAGCACTTGAACCCCAATGTTGGCAAAATGACAGGCTATTCGGGAACCCATTACTCCTGAACCCAGCACTGCAACTTTTTTAATAGCTCTTTTCATCAGTTATAAGTTTTACTTCTAAGTGTGAGCATCCTGAAAGAAAGTATTTCTTCTTTTTGAGAATGCGTTTTATTGAAATATGCTTTTTGATTCTACTATCTGATTAATCTTGGCAATCACCTCAAAAAAGGCCTCCAGCTTTTCTGGAGCAATCGATTGCCTTACGGCTTCATTAAAACAAATGACCGTTTCCTTTGAAATTCTACGCTTTTCCTTTCCTAAATCGGTAAGAAAAATTCGTACAGAGCGTCCGTCATCCGGATCCTTCTGCTTGTAAATAACCCCCATCTCTTCCATGGATTTAAGCATGCGCGTTAAGCTTCTGCTTTCAAGACCCATGAGAGGAGCAATTTTAGTTGCGGGAGTCCCTTTTACCGGGTCAATATTTAAGACCACAAAGGCTTGCGATGTGGTGCTATTATGCTTGGCGGCTTCTTGATTGTACATTCGGTAAATCGCGTGCCAACAAGTTTTTATATGGTGATCTACTGTTTCTTCTCTCTTCATATTCTCCTTGAAGGGTTACGAAGTTAGAAAAAATTTGTTATGCATGCATACTATTTTTTCTGAAGAAGCCGATTTTCTTTATCAGACTTGTGGGTATGACGGGGTTAGTTGAGTCGCTCCACCAGATAAATTGTAGTAAGTGTGGAGCTGATAATGGCGGCCAGTGTTCCGAAATTCTCGAGAAACTTGCCCGGTTCTCTCTCCTTTTTGGGTGGTTTGGCCGAAACGGTAATGATGCTTCCGTCAAGAACTTTAGGGTTGCTCAGCCATCCCACTTTTCTAGTAAACCCATTAGCGGAGGTTATATAGATCTTGTGTGCATTCTTTGTTCTACCGCCTGCGTTTCTGATATATGCCTTTACTCCCTGGTTGAGATGGTATTTTTGAAGGGATGGGTTGGCTACTTCTCCTTCTACTTTCACGGTATAAAACGACTCTGGAATATAAATACTATCATTGGGTTGAAGTACAATATTGAATGCTTCATTTTGTTTGGTCATCAGGTCATCTATAGAAAGGGCAAGTTGTTTACCATCTCTGTAGAACTTTGCACCGGGCAAATAGGCATTTGGTGATATACCACCGGCTCGGGTGATTACCTCCTTGAGTGTTTCTTCTTTACTTCTCAGAAAGTAGTTTCCCGGAAACTTTATCTCACCGCTCAACTTTACTTCTCTGGACTCCGAAGAACCCGGAATGAGGTCTACTGTAATATTATCGTTGTGCTGTAAAATGTAAGATCCGTTTGGTTTAGTAGTTGCTCCCAACAGATAGTCCATGTTTGTGGGTACTCTTCGCACCTGAGCGATCATATTGCCTGAAAAATCAAAATTTTCGCGGCTCACCGTCACCGAATCTCTAAATGCTGTACGGACAAAACCGCCTGCCTGAAGGATCAGATCTTCAACCGTCATATCGTCTGTTAGCGCATAGCGACCTGCGTTCTTAACGGCTCCTCGAATGGTAACGTAGCTGTCGAGCACCTCATTGATATCTCGACTGTACAGAATTACCCGATCTCTGGGCTTTAACACTGCATTGAATTTTTTATCTAAAACCTCATCAAGATTAAATGGTATCACCTGATACTCTGTCTTTCCTTCCTGATAGCGCAACAAATCTGCTCGGCTGGTAAGAATTCGATTTTTATACTCAAGGTCTTCTACATTGGCAGACATGAAAATGAGATCATAAAGTGAAAGGTTCTCTCTCCATAGAACGGTTTTCGGTTTGGATAAGAAGCCTTCTATAGAAACGGTTTCCAGTGTTTTGAGCTCCTGGGTATTGTATACTTTCAGCGAGTCATCGGGTTGAAGCTGGAAGTTGGGTTGTGAGCCTTCGCCTAACACCTCAGTAAGGTTTAAAGAAAGGAACCTGAGTTCTCCGCTACGATCGCGCCTGAAGAGATCTACTTTTTCGAAATAGGTATTGGGTCTTAGCCCACCAGCCGTTCCAATAAGATCTGCCACAGACATTCCTTCTGTATACTGATAGTCTCCCGGCCTGAATACGGATCCGGCAATGGTTACCATGTTGTCAAACTTATCCAGCACTTTATCGAAGAGTATCTGGTCACCATCCTGCAACCTGAAATTCACACCTTCCAAGAGCAAGTCATTATAATTGATTGTAATAATTTCCCGATCGAAAGAGTTGTCTTTTGAACGGCCTAGCAAAGGCCTTATTCGCTTAATAGTTACGGACTGTGTGTGGGCTGTAGGTTTTAAACCACCGGCAAAGCCAATTAGGTCTATGAGTCCTTCATTGCCCTTGAGCTCATAGATTCCTTCACGATTTACCTCTCCCTCAATTGAAATGGCATTCATTCTACTCTGAATGAATATAACATCGTTACTCATTAGGCGAATATCTTCCGAAACAGTCCCTTTTATGAGGTAGTCATAGAGGTCTATGGTAGAAATGAACCTATTGTTTCTAAAAACTTTTACTTCTCTCAACGAGCCGGTGGTTTTAATACCACCGGAGGCATAAATGGAGTTGAGTGTAGTGGCAAATGAGTTGATCATTAATGAGCCGGGATTCTTTGATTCGCCCATTACCATTACCCGAATGGGTCTTAGTTTGGTGAGTGAAACATCAAGAAATATGGCAGGTGGAGATTTCACCAGACCGGAATAAAACCTGGAAAGGTATTGCTTTAGTCGTTCATGGAGACTCTGGTATGTAACTCCAGATACGAACACCTGACCCACGTTAGGTATAAACAGGTTTCCATTAATATCTACTTTCCCCTCGAATTGAAACTCTGCCTCGCCCCATAAATAAACTCTCAGTTCATCGCCCGGACCTATAATGTAGCCAGGATCTATGTTTCCCACCAGGGCTTGCTGGTTGGCATAAGGGTTATTTGTAAAAATATCGTAGCCGAAATAGGGTAAGCCTTGAGGTTCTTTAATTTTAAGCGTGTCTTGAGGAATAATTTGATTGGCCTCATCGGTAAGTTCTGTAGTATAGTCAACCGTATCCAAGGTTATGCTGGTCACCGGTTCTAAGGCTTCTTCCTGATTGGCTTTGGCTAGAATGTATTTTTTGAGGTATTCATCGTAATTGATTCCGTAAAGTCTGGCTTGTCGTCTTGCATCGGCTTCGGTCATTCCTCGTTTTCTCAGTTCAGCCTGAACTTCTTCATAGGTATTTATACCTCGCTTTTCCAGTTCATTCTTAATCTGCTGCTCGGTTTGAGACTTGGCATCGATGGAGAATAAAAGGCAAAAAATAACGATAGCGATATGTAGCCGCTTCATTGGCATGAATGATAAACTGTTTGGTTGAAGGGTACCTGAAAAAATCAGGGTATGTAAGATAGCAAAACTTATTTAAGTCAACCCAACGACAAAATAGAATTAATAAAAGAATAATTGAAGATTAGAGAGATTCTACATTGAAGTCAGCCCCTTTTCCAAAGCTTATCAACGTGTAAAGCCTGTATTTTTCTAGCGTATTTATATCCTTCAACAGACAGTCTCCGTCTGCCATTATTTCCAGTATTTCAAATTCATATTGCTCCCCAAAATTGGTCAATTTGAATTTTTTGCCTACTCTGAGGTTATTGAATGAATATGCCACTCTGGTATCTTAATTGTTAAAATCGCCTCGAAGCGTTCTAAATCGATTCCTCGCTTCGGCCACATAGATACTGCCTTTGAATCTGGTGAGCAAGTCATTGTACACTTTCATAGCCTCATCACTTTTTTTCAGGTCTTCTTCTAAAATCACGCCCGTAAGATATAGGGCATCATCGGCTAGTATATCGTAAGAGTATTTTTCATTAATGAGTCGGAGGGCATTTAAGGCTTGCTCAAATTCACCTAACTGTCTAAGCGTTTGAGCTTTAAGCATCAACACCTCATCGGTTATCGAATGCCTGTCATATTTAGCCAGCATGGAGTCCATAGCTGCCAAAGCTTCCGTTCTCTGGTTTTGAAAGATCATTAGTTCCACATTGGCATAATCTTGCATCACCACATCGGTAGAATCAAAAACGGTATTGTTTTTAATAAGTATGCTGAGATCTAATGCATCGTTGGCAATTTCTCTGGAAGTGGCTAGCTTGAGTATATCTAAATGGCTTTGAGCGAGTTCGAATTCCCCTTTGAAGTATGATAGCTTGGCACTTTTTAGTTTCGCCATATAGCCAAGGGGTTCGTCTTTGAACATTCGCTCTACCTGACCATACAAGAGGATTGACTCCCATGGCTGTTGATCGAGTAAATAAATATCGGCCAGATCCATTTTTGCCTCAGCCAAAATTCTATGCTTACCAATGGGTTGTTGAACCAGTTCGGTAAGTGTGGCTATTGCTGTGTCAATTTTATTAAGCTGAAAAGCCTGGAGAAGGGCTATTCTACGCTGAGCTTCCAGAGCCGTAAAGAGGTCTTTGGATTCTTCTTTAAAGCTTTGATACTTACCAATAAGTTGCCGTACTCTCATTGTATCTACAGGATACGACTGTTTTATAACTTCTTCTTCTGCAAGTAATGAGTAGCGTTGGGCAAGCCGAAAATTCGGGCTTTCTTTGAAATCGGCAATGATATACTCAAATGCTTTAGCAGCATTTTTATAGTCTTTGTTCTCATAGGCAATTATGCCCACATTCAAAATGTTATGGGCACGATTGTCCAATCTTCTGTCTAAGGCCCTGGCTTGCCGCAGAGCGGCCGAAAAATTTTTTTGCTGAAGGTGAGTCCAGATTAACAATTCATTGTACACTGGGTTTCCTGCTTCTTCCTGAATTAACTCATAAAGTACTCCTTCCAACAAATCCATGTCTTCAGGTTCTTCCAAATACCGCTGAAGAGAGTTTTTCACAAATCCCACACTGGTGGGTTGAGTTTTAGAAAAATGAAGGTACTCTCGTATCATTTTCTCTTTCTCACCCATCACCCTGTATACCGTTGCCAAATCAAGAGCAAACATGTCGCTATCTCCAAATACCTTTCTGCCTACTTCATAGGTTTTAATGGCTTTTTCTCTAAAATCTTTCTGAAAAAGCATTTGTGCGAGTATTCGAATATTGTTTCGTTTTTGTCGTTCATCGCTGTCCTTTGCAATTTCCTCTATTAGTTGATCCAGGTGTTTGTCGGCCTGATCTTCTAATTTCATGGTCCGATATAGTACCGCCATGTCTACTTCATAGTTAAAATCATTGGGCAGTTGCCTGATGGCATACTTGAGGTATTTCTCGGCTTCATCGAAAGACTTTTCGGAAAGGAGTAGATTGAAATAGCTATCGTGGATAAGCGGTAAAATCTGACGGTTACGAGCCAGCTTTTCAAATTCAGCTTTTGCTTTTTCCACCTCGCCTTGCTGCAAATATTCTTCGGCCAATTGTATGGGGTTGGTAGACTGAGCAAATAGGGCTGCAGCAAAGCCAAGTGCGACTAGGGTGGTAAGTCCGAAACGTCTGGGGTTTATCAACACTTTCAACATGCCTTATATATTAAATTAAATATTAAATAATTTTTTATCATTTCTATTAGGGCTGTGTAAAAGTGGATAAGTGAGTTATCCATGTGGAAGAAATGAAAAGGTGTATGAAACGTTGATGAGTTCATGGTTATTCACACAAGCAGCTTTTTTAAGTTACTGATAGATAACATCTTATTGCTAACTGTTGATAACGTAGGCATTTTGTGGATATTGAGCATTAACTCTGAGGGATGTGAATGAGTTATGGATATTATGTGAATGGAGACTGTTGATATCTCTTTTGGGTACTGATTGGCGACTTGTTGGGGATAGTGAGTGAGGAATCCACAGACTTATCCATAGTTATTCACAACTAAAAGTTGATGTTAGTATCGGTTGTTGCCCAGTTTTTTCGGACTTCTATTACTTTGGTTTGGTAGTAATTGTCGTAATAGAAATGAACGGGTTCAGGTGGGGTATTGGTGAGTAAATTACCAATATCGAAAAGTCCGTTGCCATTCACATCTTCAATAACTCGTATCATGTATCGTCCGGGAGGTAATTGTGTGAAGCTGTAATTTTTGTTGTAGCTCTGCTTAAGTATTTTTAGTGTGGTGGCATTCAGGAGCTGTACAATGATGTTTGGTTTGTTTGTTAGGACCTGACCTGAGATTGATGCCAATTCTGATTCGGGTATAAACTTGAACGTTTGAGTGTATTGTTTGGAGGTATCTTGGTCTATGGATATGAAACTCCCTTTGCCTGCTGCAAATTTTAATTCGGGGTTGGTGTTACTCATATAATCACTTAGAGTAAGGTTGGTATACAGTTCCGTCTTGTACGGGTTGAATTGAAAATCTTGGCTGTTGAGGGGAATGGTTCTAGTAGAATCTAGTTGAAGGATAAGACTATCAGCACGCAATTCCAAAATAGGTTTGCTAAACGCAAGAGTTAGCTGAGTGCCTTTTACTACATTGGGTTTTTCCGGAACAGTGTTAACGGAGAAGGCTGTCTTTTCGAGTTTTGACTGTGTGAAGTATAGCTTCACAGTATCGCGTAGAGTATTGTTGAGGGAGTCTTTTGCGGTATATATAAGAGGTATTGTATCGTTAAAATTCTGTTCGTACCGATAGAATCTTATTTTCTCGGGCCCTTGGGGCTGATAGTAAAAGTTGTCGTCATTCTCTATGCGGAAGTCCGTAATAGGTTTACTGAAAGTAATATCGAAATAGCTGGCATAGTGCCTGGCAGAGAGTCTGCGGAGGTCGGAGGTATTCAGGTTTTGGACCGTAAAATTTATATTTTCTAAAGGACTTTGGAGATTTAGCGTGTCAGGAAAAAAACCGTATCGTTCGTTTTTTGAATCTGCCTTATTATTGTTGTTTTTATCATTGGTGGCATATATACGGTATTTACCTGAGGGCAGATTATTGAAGGTGTAGTTGCCTGTGGAATCAGTGAGTGCAAAATAAGAGGCCACACCATTCAATATATTGGTGGTATCTGAGGAAGGAAAAAGCGAAACAAGAGCGTTTTCCATGGGTTCCTGCGTGTATAGGTATTTAATGTTTCCACTTATGCTGAGAGAGTCAATATAATCTCCGGTGCTGAAACTGATGTTTAGATTGTCTACGGGGTTGTTGTTGGTAATGTCTTTTATGGTCTTACCAAAAGAGATAGAGTATGTGGTATTGTCTTTAAAGGGTTCAAAGAAATAAAGCTCTACCTCGTTTTTCTTTACCCTTGCCCTGAAGCTGCCGGTTATTCTGGGGGTTATTATTAAATCAGATTCTATGTTTTGTGTAGTTACCCACTCATCAAAGGTTAGAAGTATGGTTTGTCCTTTAAACTGTGTTTGCCCGGTAGTTGGAGTGGAGGAAATGAGCTTGGGTGGTGTGTGATCTTCTGGTCCTCCTGAGGGAGTACTCACGTTGGCACATCCAAAAACTGCAATGGCTATGATAAATAGGACTATACCTCTCATTTACTCAAAATGTAGATTAAACTGCTATATTCTTTGTTTCGTTTGGCCTTTTGGTTGGATATAAATCCTTGTACCGCGGCCGGTACTATGGGGAACTTGCTTCCTTTATATTTTTCGCTCAACAAGCTCACATAGTAGCTATCGAAATACAACGGGTGGGTGGCTACAATATTTAAACCAAACTTTTTGGCTAGATGAGTAATACTTTTTTGGGAGAAATGATACAAATGTCTGGGTACGTCATAGCCTGCCCAAAATTGTTCATAGTGTTGGGCATCGTAGCTTTTATAATTGGGGAGGGCAAGAATCAGGATACCATTTCTATCGAGCAAAGTGCATAGTTGCTCCAAGGTTTCATTCAGTGAATGCACATGTTCTAATACATGAAAAAGGGAAATACAATTGAAACAATCCTCGATTTGATTTAGCTCTTTAACCGGCAGGTCCCTGCTTGTGCTAATCTTTCTGGCTTGCTCATCCGGTTCTACTCCTGTTACCTCCCACCCCTTTTGGCTCATGTGTTGAAGGAATGAACCCACACCACAGCCATAGTCAAGTAGCTTTCCTTTAAAAGAGTATTTCTCTACTATGCGTTGCTTGTATTTTAAGTTTTGTGACTGAATAAGATTGTATAATCTATTGAACAGAGTATTGATTTTATCTCCATGAGATATATAACTACCTGATTTATAGTATTTTATAATTTTGTTCTCTTCTGGTCTTGGATTGGTAAAGAGAGTTTGGCACTGCCTGCAACCCTGCAATTGGAACACCTCTTGGGTACCGAAATGGTCTTTGACCGACTGGTGGTCTTCCAGCGAGTTTGAACCACAAATAAGGCAATCTCTAATTTCTTCCACCGTCTGCTATCTTCCCATATAAACCATTAGTACAGATATGTCGGCTGGTGACACTCCACTTATTCTCGAAGCCTGACCTAATGTAGAAGGTCTAATTTTATTGAGCTTTTCCCTGCCCTCTGCAGAAAGTGCCGGAATCTTGGAGAAATCGATTGACGTAGAAATTTTTAAATCTTCGAGCTCAGCCATTTTTTGAGCCAGTTTCATTTCCTTATCAATGTAGTCTTCGTATTTGATGTGTATGTCTGCCGACTCAATTATTTTCTCATCATACTTGTTGAGGTAGTTGGCATAGTCAGGACCAATTTCTTTAAGGTGATTAATATCAAGCTGGGGTCTCTTAACTAATTTATTCAAAGTAGTGCGGTGTTGAATACCTGCCGTACCATGTGCTTCTAGCATAGGATTGGCCAGTTCTGGATCTACTTTTTTCTGTTGAAGGTCATTAATGAGCAGGTTGAGTTGCCGTTGTTTTTCACGCATTTGCTCGAAGCGTTTTTCACTAGCCAGGCCTATGTCGTATCCTTTTTTTGTAAGTCTGAGATCCGCGTTGTCTTGGCGTAGTAGAATCCGGTGTTCGGCCCTGCTGGTAAACATTCGGTAAGGTTCATTGGTCCCTTTGTTAATCAGGTCATCTATAAGCACACCTATATATGCCTCAGACCGTGAAAGTATAAATTCCGGCTGCTGAGTGACTTTTTGATGCGCGTTTATACCGGCAATGAGTCCTTGACATGCGGCTTCTTCGTAACCGGTGGTACCGTTGATCTGACCGGCAAAGAAGAGGTTTTCCACGAGTTTAGTTTCAAGAGTCTGGCTCAATTGGGTTGGTGGAAAGAAGTCGTATTCTATGGCATAGCCAGGTCTGAACATTTTGACTTGCTCGAAACCCGGTATTTTGCGAATAGCCTCATACTGCACATCTTCGGGTAGCGAGGTTGAGAATCCGTTGACATAGATTTCAACCGTGTTCCATCCTTCCGGCTCAACAAATATTTGATGTCGATTACGTTCGGCAAAACGGTTGATTTTGTCTTCAATAGATGGACAATATCTTGGACCTAATCCCTGAATACGGCCATTGAACATTGGTGATCGGTCGAAACCTTTTTCTAGTATTTCATGAACTTGAGGGTTGGTATAGGTGATGTAACAGCTTCTTTGTTGTTGCAAAGGACTGGTTTCATCACTAAAAGAGAACTTTTCAGGCTTTTCATCTCCGGCTTGTTCTTCCATCAACTGATAATTGAGCGATCGGCCATCTACACGAGGTGGTGTTCCTGTTTTCATTCGTCCGGCTTCAAAACCGAGGCTTACCAATTGTTCGGTTATGCCTTTAGAGGCTGCTTCACCTGTTCGGCCACCACCAAACTGTTTTTCTCCTATATGTATGATACCGTTGAGAAATGTTCCGGAGGTTAGGATTACAGCTTGGGCTTCAAACTGTATGCCCATCCCTGTGGTAACTCCGGTTACACGATCACCAGACGTGGTGATTCCGGTGACCATTTCCTGCCAAAAGTCTACGTTTGGGTTGCGTTCAAGGGCAAGTCGCCATTCCTCTGCAAATCGCATCCTGTCGTTTTGAGTTCGAGGACTCCACATGGCAGGCCCTTTGGACTTATTGAGCATTCGAAACTGAATCATAGACTTGTCCGAGATTATTCCTGACATGCCACCAAGGGCATCTATTTCACGTACAATCTGACCTTTAGCCACTCCCCCCATTGCCGGGTTACAAGACATTTGGGCAATTGTGTTCATGTTCATGGTTATAACCAGAACCTTAGAACCCATTGTTGCGGCAGCATGTGCTGCTTCACAACCTGCATGACCGGCACCAACTACTATGACATCGTATTTAGGATACATATGCTTTCTATAACCAACTGTTCCACGTGGAACAATAAGTGTATTTGAAGACTTAAAGTTTCACGTGGAACACTAATGTTTTAAATATGAAGCAAAGATAAGCAAGCTTCTTCTCTTTTTCTCATGGCCTGTTTTTGCTCAGGAGTTTTGTCGCCTTGTCCTAATAGGTGGAGTATACCGTGGATCATTACACGGTGTAGTTCTGTGGAGAAATTGGATTGGTGTTGTCTGGCATTATCCTTTACACGATCGATCGATATATATATATCTGAACACAGCCCTGGATCATAGTCGTCTGTGTTGTCAAACGTGATAATGTCTGTGTAGTAGTCATGATTGAGGTATTGCCTATTAATGTTCAGTAAATAGTCATCAGAACAAAAGATGTAGTTGATTTCTTCGATAGCTCGATTTTCCGATTGTACAATGGAATGTATCCACTGACGCAACTTGGTCTTATGCTTAAGGGTGTAAGAAATGTCTTCAGTGAAGAAGTTGATTTCACCTGGCATAGTGTTAGTCGAGATAAAAGGTTAACTCCACTGTACGCCCCTCATCTTTGAATTGAATCTCATCAGCCAGGTTTTTCATTATAAATATTCCCCGGCCTCCTACTTTCTCGAGGTTTTCAGGTGCTGTGGGGTCTGGTAGGTTTTTGTGATCAAAACCAGGGCCTTCATCGGTAATGGAGAAGATTACTTGTCCTTCGAGAAGATTGGCGCTAAGTCGCACATTCTTTGTCTTATCGGTTTTGTTACCATGGAGAATGGCATTATTTACCGATTCTACTACGGCTATCATAATGTTGCCATACACATCGTCTGTGAGATGGTACTTTTCCTTAGCGTTGTCTATAAAACTCTCTACAATACGAATGTTCTCAACGAGAGAGGGTATTTCGATACTTATGTGCTTCATGCAATGAACTCAGTTCTTTTCTTTGATCCGTTTGAAGTATTTATTGGTTTCTTTCTTGTAATATGGATTGAGCTTTGCCGGAATTGTCCTTAATAGTTCAATTTCTTTTTCTTTGGCTTTTAGATATTCGTTGAGTGAAGGTGGAATTGATAGCTCGAAATCGCGCGCTGTTTTGGCCTCACGCTCATCATCTTCTCCCCTCTCTCGCATGGAGTTTTCTGCATCCAGAAGCCTTGTAAGTATCTCTTGCTGACGTTCAATGGTCTCATCAGTGATATTTTTATTGATGAGGTCCCATTCGTTTTGCTCCATTTGTTCAACAAGCTTCTCAATTTTTTCGCCTAATTTATTTCCGTCCATGCCTGTTTCAAAGTTTTCGAGCGCATTTCTTAGTCGTTCCTGCTGAGCAGCCATACGAGCCAGTTCTTCCGATAGCTCTCTGCCACTTTTTCCACTTCCTTTAAGGTCTTTAATTTGTTGGCTTAGCTGTTTTTGAAGTTCCGATAGACCTCCTGGCTGAGGTTTGTTCTTTTGATCTTTGCCCTGGCCATTACTCATTTGACTAGCCATTTGCTGTTGCATCTGCTGCAATACATCATCGAGCAATAAGGCAAGGTTGTTTATGGAGGTCATGGTAAACTGTTGTTTACCGATTACTTCGTTGATGCGTTTCTCCTTGAGTGATTCTATGGCACCATCCATTTGACGATTCATTTCGGAAAGCTCTTTCATTATGAAGGAGGATATCTGAAAAACGCGTTGAGAAAGGGCAACGAGACTGTCTTGAATAATTTGCGAATCATCTTTTAGTTTAAGTTGTTCTTGTCCAAGCTTAACAACTCGAGGGTCGCCCTCTCTTATTTCTTTGAAAGATTCCATTAGCTCTTCCTGGTTAAAGGAAAGGGTAACCAGATTATCTACAAGATCGCGGAGGTTGTCCATATTTTCCATTTGCTGCTCCATTTGCATATTGCTTTGAACAGACTCCAAACTTTGCTTGAGTTGCTGCATCTTCTCGCCTGCCCGTTGCTGCGACTTTACGGCCCGTTGCTGAGGGCTCTGACCATCTTCAGAATTCTTTTCGTCCATCTCCAGGGCATCTTGCGCATCTTGCTGGTCTTGCTGTATTTCCTCTAACTGCTCGCGGGCATCTTTGGGCAGATCGTCCGGATTTTTACGATTCTTGTTAATCTCATTGAGTTTGTCTATTTGCTCTTTGAGTTTGTCGATGTCTTCTTTTTCTTGCTTCTGTTCCTGGGCCAATTCTTCTTCGGTTTTAGAAGACTCTTCCGTTTCTTTCTGTAGCTGTTGCTGGTCTTGAATGGCTTCGTCAAGCTGCTCCAGTGTTTCATCCAATGTCATTTCAAACTGAAGCTTTTTAAAGAGTTCCAGAGTTCTCTCCAGGTCTTCTTCCAAATTGCCGCTATTTTGCTGCAATTCTTCCATTTTTTCTCTAAACTCCTCAATATCAGACTGTTCTTCTAACAACTGACGTAATTCGTCATAGAGCTTTTTGGTTTCTTCATCGAGCACATTGTTCATGATTTCCTGAAGCTGCTCCATTTTTTGCTTTATCTCTTCACTTTGAGGATTGAATTGATCGAGTTTTTGATTATTGAGTCGATTTTCCTTTTTCAGTTCCTCAACTTTATTGGCAAGCTTTTCCTTTTGTTCAAGAATTTCCTGCATTAGCTTTTCGTCTTGCCAATCCATCTCTTTTTTGGTCTTTAACCTTTCGTCAGCTTGCTGAATTTTTCTGTTCAGCTCCTCAGCTTCTTTAAGGGTGTTGTCAATGGATTGTTGAATAGCCTGACTCGACCTTTCTATGTCTTCTTCTAACTCTTCTTTAGATGGAATTTTAAAGGTATAAGCAGCAGATTTAGATGATTTATAGCCATTAACTCCATCATTGTCAGACACTTGCATATAATAAGTAAGCTCAGCTCCGGCCTTTACTTTTGCCGTATCAAGCTTAAAAATATGATAGTAGGATTGATCGAGTGTGGCAGGGTTGAACGATACCTCTTCTGTTTCGAAATTTTCTCCATCGTAGCTATAAAAAAGGGCTAGAGAAGAAAAGCCATAATCATCTTCAATTTTGCCACCTAAGACAATGTTGCGGTAAAGAACAGTGTCTTGATACTGATCCAGTACGATTTCAGGGTTGCGATCTTTAATTACCTCAATCTGAAATTTTAAGGAGTCTTTGTTGGTACTGTGTTCGTTGAAAAGTCTGATAGAGTAAGCTCCTGAAAGCTTAAGCTTATCTTCGGCCACAAACTGCTGCCCTGATTTTTTCTGCGCCTGCAATGTTTTGGAGGCTGACTCAAAAAAGAGATTTACACCATTGGCATTTGCTGCAGAAATGTTCCACGTGGCTATTGTGCCTTCTGGTATGGTGAGGTTTCCTGAGTTTTTAACCGACTCATTGGCTATGCGGGTATAGTCTGGATAATCCAACTCAATGTGGAATAAAGAGATACTAGGTCGGGCAAAGGCTTTTACGGTATAGGTGGGCGATACTACACCTTCTGCTTCAACTACAAAAGATGTATTGTTTTGCAAGCGATTGATTTCATATTCGAACAAGCCGGGACCTGTTTTAATAGTTTTGATTTTTCGGCCGTTAAGCCTTATGAATAAGTCTTGTGGAACGGCTCTTCCCTCTGTCTTCACACGAACGGTAAAGGGTTCGTCTTTATAGCCTGTAAGGGCATCTCGGTCTATAAAAATGTTGAATGGAGCCTCTGGTATAAAATCGCTACTGTAGCTAATGATGCGCGTAGAACTTTCGGTAATGAACTGCGGAACAAAAATGAGCAGTAGTATTAAGACAGTAGCAGGTAAAAAGCTGTATTTGAGATACTTCTTATTGGCCGAAAGATCGATGGCACTGGCGAAAGGGAATTTTTGAATCTGTTGGCTTTTTTGCCGAATGCTCGCCACCAACAGATCACTTTGTTTGTCGCTTAGTTTTTCTAGCTGGATTACATTGAGCAATTTATCGGAAACCTCCGGAAAGAACTTACCAATTTGAATGGCAGCCTCTTCATTGCTCATTTGTTGTTTATGATTGAACATGGACAACAAGTGCCTGAATACCAAGACAATAAATGCTACCAATGCGCCAAACACAAATCCGTAAAAAAGTAGGGCACGGCCTGTTTTTGAGAGGTGTGCAGAAAACTCAATGGTATTAATTAGTAGAAAAGATAGTAACAGAATGCCGATTAGAATAAAACTACCTCTAATGGCTTTATTCTTATAGTATTTTCTCTTGTAATCGTTTAACTGTCTTATCAAGGACTCATTAGAACCCATAAGCATTATGCGTTAGCCTACCTTAATTACGCAAATAGTTTCTAAAGGATTGTAAAACAATTGATAAACAGGCAAATAAACTTTGTGTTTAGTCTATTTCCAGTACAATAGGACAATGGTCTGAATGCTTGGCCTCGGGCATTATATAGGCATTTTTCAATCGATCCTTTAATGGTGAGGTAGCCATATGGTAGTCGATACGCCAGCCTTTGTTGTTGGCCCGGGCATTGGCCCGGTAGCTCCACCAGGAATATTGATGAGGTTCTTGATTAAACACCCGGAAGGTGTCAATGAAGCCTGAATCAACGTATTTGGTTAACCAGGCACGCTCTTCAGGTAAGAAGCCTGATGAATTTTTGTTTGAAACCGGGTTGTGAATGTCTATTTCCTTATGAGCAATGTTGTAATCTCCACTAATAATAAGGTTGGGGATTTGCTTTCTTAAATCGTCAACATAATCTTGAAAGAAGTCGAGCCACTGGTATTTAAAGTCTTGTCGAATATCTCCACTGGTTCCACTGGGCATGTAAACCGACATTACAGAGAAGTCGTTAAAATCGGCTCGAATAACCCTTCCTTCATTATCATAGGTTTCGTTTCCACAGCCATGTTCCACGTGGTTGGGTTTTGTTTTGCTAAGAATTGCAACACCGGAGTAGCCTTTCTTTTCTGCGTTTTCCCAGTACATATAGTAGCCCATTTCTTCATAGAAGTTTTCTACTTGATCTGGCATGGCCTTTAGTTCTTGCAAGCAAAGAATATCCGGGTTGGCTTCTGCGAGCCACTCTTTAAAACCTTTATTAATAGCAGCTCGAATGCCGTTTACGTTGTAGGAGATTATTTTCATGCCTGTATTACTAATTCAAATTCTCTCTCAAAATACTCTAATACATGCATTTTGAGAAGCTTTTCCTGATCCAGCAGATCGAACCGGGGTAATTTTTTAATGAGTTTCCAATGTGGCCAGCCGTCTGCATCGTGGCCTTGCAGCTCATAGTATCCTGAGTAGCTCAGTACTTTGCAAATAGCTATGTGCATAAGGTCTTGCTTTTCCTCTTTGCTGAACTGTGAGGGCCCGCGGCCTAACTCTTGTACCCCAATAAGAAAAAGAACACCATTCAGGTCTTTAGGGCGTTTGCCAATAACTTCTTGTATAGATGCCATTAACTTTGCCCACCTTACATGGAGTTCAAGATCCTTCTTATACATTCTCTTCCGATTGAAGTGCTTCCCAGTATTCTACAGCTCTTCTAAGGTGCGGTATTACAATTGATCCGCCAATTAAGTTGGCAATTGAAAAGGCCTCATACATTTCGGCAGTAGTAATCTTGAGTTCGTGGCATTTTCCCAGATGGTATTTGATGCAATCATCGCAACGAAGCACCATAGAGCAGGCTAAGCCCACAATTTCCTTAGTTTTTACATCCAGTGCTCCCTCAGCGTAGGCGTTGGTGTCCAGATTAAAGAAGCGCTTCAGCACTTTATTGTCGGCCGCCATGATCTTTTCGTTCATTTTGGCTCTGTAGTCATTAAATTCTTGAACTATACTCATATTAATTTGATTAAATTGGATGAATATGAAAATCAGGGAATACTGGAATGATTTTCTTTCTCTCATTTACCCCAATCTGTGTTTGGGATGTGATGATCCACTTCCACAGGGAAGCAAATATATATGTCCTAAGTGTCATTACAACCTGCCCAAGACGAATACTCACGCCTTAGAAAGGCATACTTTTCAGGAAAAGTTCATGGGCTTGGTGCCTTTCAGCCATGTGTTGGTGTATGCTTACTTTATTAAGAATGGTATAATGCAGCACGTATTGCATGCTTTGAAATACAACGACAATCAGGAGATTGGTATAATGTTGGGCCGGTGGTACGGCCATGATTTGCTTCTAGGCGGTTATGCCGATGCTTTTGATGCTATTGTTCCGGTGCCATTGCACCCAAAGAAACAGGAGATAAGAGGGTACAATCAGGCGTATTGCTTTGCGATTGGCCTTTCGGAAGTATTAAAAACTCCGGTGGTTGAACATGGCCTCATTCGCACCAAACATATCGATAGCCAAACCAAGAAAGGCAAAGTGAACCGAATTTTAGATGTTGAAGGAATTTTTGAGGTTCAGGAAATAGATCGGCTGAAGAATAAACGCGTGCTTTTGGTCGATGATGTGCTGACCACAGGTTCGACACTGGTGGCTTGCGCTACACCTCTTCTGGCACTGCCTTGCCAGGCATTAAGTGTGGCCGTTATGGCAGGCGTTAAGTAAACTTAAAGCATGTGGTAATAAAAAAGGCGGTTTCAACAACCGCCTTTAGCAATGCTTTTTCGTATAAGCCTATTTTCTTCCTCCAAACACTTTGCCTACTATGCCATTCGATTGGTCGAGCTGTTGTGTACCAATCGAAATCATGGCACAACGGAAGCCAATGGTGTTGGTGGCTTTGTCTAAATCTAAGTATCTGCGCGTACCTGGAGCCATCCAGTAGGCCACATCTTTCCACGAACCACCTTTATAAACTTTTGCTCTGTCGTTTATCAATGATCTATACTCAAGGCTTTGGTTAGCAGCCACACTGTCTCGGGTTCTTACAGTTTGCCATCCATAATTAGTTTCGGGGTCACTGGTGCCGTCCTTTCTTACAGGGTTCAGGTCATCAAAATCGCCAAACGAAAGAGGTCTGTAGGTGTCGAAAACCCACTCACTCACGTTACCGGCCATATTGAATAAGTTAAAATCGTTAGGCTCTCTGTTGCCCACCGGCTCGGGTATTACGGAAGCATCGTTGTTCACATTTCCGGCAATACCGGCATAGTCACCACGGCCTCTTTTGAAGTTGGCTAGTAATTCGCCTCTCTTTTTACCGTAAGGGTTTCTTACGCCTCGGCCATCCCAAGGGTAAATTCTTCCGTACTCTTCGTTCTCGTCCAGGTAAACCGTTCCTACAGTAGCTTTTGCAGCGTACTCCCACTCGGCTTCATTGGGTAGCCTAAAGTCTGGCAAATAGATACCTCTTTCAATAAATCTTCTTCTGTTTTGTGGCAGGTTAATGTATTCCACAACCTCTTGCTGAAACTCGTCAAAATCGGCTATCTCTATTACCTGACCTTGGCCTGCAGCATTTACAGTACCAATAGGTTGCCCACCAATAGCTAATTGATATTCTCCGGTAGTCTGATCTTTGACCAGAAACTCTTCCAGAAACTCTGCCGGAAGATCATCATAATCCATTTCAAAGATGAGCTTCAGGTTTACAAAGTCTGTTCTCCATTTGCAATAGTCTACAACTTGTCTCCACGATACACCAACAACCGGGTATTTATTAAAACCGGGGTTGCTGTAGTAGTTTTCTGAATACACGTCATTAAAGGAGAAGTCACTGGCCCAAACATCATCGTCTGGTATAATGTCTTCGTAATTCTGTGGGTTGCTTTTGCTGTGAGTAGGCCCTGTATAGTCAGGAATCCATGCCTGAGGAGGGTTGCTCAGGTTCTGATTATCATCATCGTTGGGGTCTAGTATGCTCACGTTCTTGGGAAGAGACAGGGGCTGAGGGTTGTACTGAAACCACACGTATTCCTTCCAGTTGCTATTGGTTACCTCCGTTTCGTCCATAAAGAACGAGTTTACAGTAACCGTACGTTCAATATTGTCTCTGGAGCCATACAAGTCTTGTTCGAAAGACCCAAGTATAGTTCTACCGCCTTGAATGAACACCATTCCCGGAGGGTTAGGTAGTTCTTTGTCGTCATACGGGCGGTAACCCAGAAGATCTTTTTTTGTAGCATACTCCTCGCCTGTTGCAGCACTGATATTGTCTTTTTTGCCGATACCGAGAAGTGAACAGGAACTGGCTGAGCAGAGAACCATTAAACCCAATAGCCCTGCTTTTATCTGACCCACGCTTGTTTTCATTTTAGTATTCTTTTCCTAAGTCTAGGTGAAATTTGAACTTGCTAATATAAACTTATGTGCAAATCTATCACAATCCAGACGGTCAATTCAAAGGGTGAACGCCCGGTTTGCCTATAATATTTTCAAAATTAGCCAGATTTATTGTACAACTGTTTGTTTTATAAGGTCTTTGCTTATTCGTAATGATATAATAATATGCCTGTCTAGAAAAAGGCTGGCGGGCATAATTGTCATTTAATCAGGGCATAAAACCACTCAGTCAATTCGCACGGGGGCTTAGATGTAGATGTATTTTCTTTGAATTATGAATAAGAATAAACTGTATTGGATTCTACAGTTTGGCGGGTGGACGGGTCTCATGCTCACCAGCTTTATGACTATGGCCATGTTTTTGCCATTTGTCACGGCTTTTGGGGTCAATACCATTACCATATTGCTATCGGTTCTCACCAGCCACTTGTACAGAGAGTATGTAAAAAGCAAAAACTGGAAAGAATTAAAGGTGGCTCGCCTGGTACCCAGGGTTTTTCTGGCCAGTATAATTCAGGGTACTATAATGTCTGTTCTTAGTTTGGGTGCGCTCATAGGTGCTCTTCTTTTAATGGCCAAGGTAGACCCCAGCGCCATGGATAAGGTAATGGGTATTCCGGAAATGGAAGGAGTTGATGAGGCTACTTTAGAAAAAATCAGAGCGGCTACTCAAAAAGGCTTTACTAGCAGTAAAATTCTGGTGTTCCTAATTAGTTATGTGGGTAGCTATGCCGTGTATTTCATCAGCTGGTCTGCCCTGTACTTTGCCTACCAGTATTTACAGAAAACCAGGGAGGTAGAAATAGAAAAGTGGAAACTCTCGGCTTCTATTAAAGATGCCGAACTGAACGCCTTAAAAGCGCAGATTAATCCACATTTTATATTCAATAGCCTCAATAATATTCGATCGTTAGTGGTCGAAGACTCTGAAAAGGCCAGAGATTCTATTACCCACCTCTCCGATCTTCTAAGGTTTTCCATTCAATTCGATCAGTACGAAAAGGTATCATTAGAAAAAGAACTGGAGGTAGTAAAAGACTACCTCAACCTGGAAGCCATACAGCTGGAGGAAAGGCTCAAGTACAGGTTCATCATAGACAAACAGTCTAAAGAAACCATGATTCCGCCCATGATAATCCAAACACTGGTGGAAAACGCTATTAAACACTCCATTAATAACTTGCCGAATGGTGGTGAAATAATTGTGGAATCAAAACTGAATCACGAGTTTGTAAATATTTACGTGAAAAACACCGGCCAGCTGAGGCCTCATGCAGCCACAAAGGGCCGAAGAAGAGGCATTGGTATAAGCAACTCAAAAGAAAGACTGCGGCTGTTGTATGGAGAACAGGCCAGCCTGACCATTGAGAATATGAATGAAAATATGGTGTGCGCCACCGTGAAAGTACCGCTAAACTTTACTTAGACTATGAAGACACTGATTATAGACGATTCTCGCCTGGCCAGAAATGAGCTCAAGAGACTGCTCAAAGAATTTGACAACGTGCATATTGTTGGTGAGGCAGCCAATGTAGACGAGGCCATTGAAAAAATAGCCGAACTGAAGCCTGAACTTATTTTTCTCGATATTCAGATGCCCGGCAAAAGTGGGTTCGATTTGCTGGAGGAGCTTGAAGCGGTGCCTGAAGTAATATTCTCTACAGCGTACGATGAGCATGCTCTTAAAGCGTTTGAATACAATGCGCTGGATTACCTGGTGAAGCCTGTAGAAAAACAGCGACTTGCAGGAGCTGTCTCTAAAGTGTTCGATAAGATTAAAAAGAAGCAGAAGGAAGAAGAAAGGGCAGATGATGTACTGACCATTCACGATCAGGTTTTTGTAAAAGATGGTGAGAAGTGTTGGTTTGTGCAGCTATCAGACATTCGTTTGTTTGAGGTGAGTGGCAACTATACCACTGTATATTTTGGCGATAGTAAACCCATGATTACCCGTACACTCAACTATCTGGAGTCGCGCCTGGACGATAAAACATTCTTTAGAGCCAATCGTCAGCAAATCATAAACCTAAAGTGGATTGAGCGAATAGAGCCTTGGTTTAGTGGTAGCCTTCGTATTTATCTGAAAGGAGGAGAAGAAATAGATGTTTCCAGAAGACAAACGCTTAAGTTTAAGGATCTAATGAGCTTTTGATGGCCGTAAAAATAGATTTGCGAAAGGCGGGTTTTGAATTTTTTTCCATTGTGGTGGCCGTTGTATTGGCCATGACCCTCACCGAGTGGCGACAAGATTACCTTAATAAAAAACTTGCCCAACAGTCGCTGCTAAATATTATTGAAGAGGTGCAGGAAAACAGGCGAGAACTTATGGAAGACTCCGCCAAAATTTCCCAGGATATGGCTTTTATAGACCGTTGGCTTCAGGCTCAGAACAATGCTTCTAATGAAGACTTCGGGGTTCATTTTTCATTCTCTTTTTTGAGTAAATCGGCACTTGAGGTGGCCAAAATTAATAATTCGCTTACCTACCTTCCCAATGAAGTAAACATGCAAATCGCAGAAGTCTATGCGGCACAGAACTTCTATTCTGACAATGCGATAAAGCTGTTCGATATTATGGGGGCTATGGGCCGTGCGGAGTCTAAAGAAAACGCAGAAGCCTTTGCAGATAAAGCACGACAGTTGAGGTTTCATCTCGGCCTCATTCATAACACCATTAAGGCATACCTTGGGGAGTCGCAACAGTTTTTGGAGAACCACCGGGCTATTCCAACATCTTAGTGAGCCAGTCTTTGGCTTCATTTACGGTAAGTACCTCATCGATCTTAAGAATAAGGCGGGTTTTATATTCTTTCATTTTGCAGCGCTTAGGGTGTTGCTGAATAAAGGCTATAATCTTACCAAATGTTTCTGACTGGAAGTAGGCCTCTTTATCCGAAGGCATAAAGTGGCATTTCATAGACTCGTTTTTGATAATCACTTTTTCAAAACCAAGTTTTTCGGCTACCCACCGCAACCTAACGGTTTGAATCAGGTCTTGAACCGAGTCAGGTATAGGCCCAAATCTATCTTTTAGATTCTTTATAAATCGCTCGAGTTTTTCTTCAGATTTAATATTATCCAACTTGGCGTACAGACCAATTCTTTCGGTGGTGTTAGATACGTAAGTGTCTGGTATTAGAATTTCAAGGTCGGTTTCAATGGTGCAGTCCTGAGCAACGATTTGGGCTGCCTCTTTCACTAAATCGCCCATAAAAAGGTCGCGGAATTCTGTTTCCTTGAGTTCCTGAACGGCCTCATCGAGAATTTTGTGATACATGTCGAAGCCCAGGTCCGAAATAAAACCGCTTTGTTCGGCTCCCAGTAAGTTACCTGCTCCTCGAATGTCCAGATCTCGCATCGCTACCTTAAAACCATCACCCAAATCGGAAAATTCCTCTAAGGCGCTCAGGCGTTTACGGGCATCGCTGGTCAGACCAATAGTAGGCGGAGTAAGGAGGTAGCAAAAGGCTTTTCGGTTTGAGCGGCCCACTCGTCCCCGCATTTGATGGAGGTCGGAAAGGCCGAACATATGGGCATGGTTGATGATGATGGTGTTGGCATTGGGTATATCCAGTCCTGATTCTATAATGTTGGTAGAAACCAGCACATCATACTCCCCTTCAATGAACTTAACCATTCGTTTTTCAAGCAGTGAGCCATCCATTTGGCCATGAGCAATACCAATTCGGGCATCCGGAACCAGCCGCAGAATGATGTTGCCTACCTGCTCAATATCATTGATACGATTGTGTACAAAAAACACCTGGCCCCCTCTTCTCAGCTCAAAGCTCACCGCATCGCGAATAAGTTCATCGTTAAACGTGTGTATTTCGGTAGTAACCGGTTGCCGGTTGGGTGGAGGTGTAGCAATTACGCTAAGGTCTCGAGCCCCCATGAGCGAAAAGTGCAACGTGCGCGGAATTGGGGTAGCGGTTAGTGTGAGTACATCTACATTTACCCGCAGCTCCTTGAGCTTATCTTTCACCTTTACCCCAAACTTTTGCTCCTCATCTATTATGAGCAGGCCAAGATCTTTGAACTGAACATCTTTGTTCACAATACGGTGGGTGCCAATGAGTATTTCGGTTTTTCCTTCTTTTACCCGTTGCAGCGTTTCTTTAATTTCCTTGGTGGTTTTAAAACGGTTAATGTACTCCACCTTAACCGGAAAGTCGGCTAGCCGCTCGGAAAAGGTTCTAAAGTGCTGCATGGCCAAAATAGTTGTTGGCACAAGTATTGCCACCTGTTTGCCATTGACCGCAGCTTTGAAGGCTGCACGAACGGCTACTTCGGTTTTTCCAAAACCTACATCGCCACAAACCAATCGGTCCATTGGATGTGGTTGCTCCATGTCGGCTTTTACATCTTCAGTCGCTTTGGCCTGGTCTGGGGTATCTTCGTAAATAAAAGAAGACTCCAGTTCTGCCTGCAGGAATCCGTCTTGAGAATAGGCAAAACCAGATGCTTTTTTGCGCTTGGCATAGAGTTCAATAAGGTCTTTGGCAATATCCTTAACCTTGCCTTTTACTCTTTTTTTCTTGTTTTCCCACTCGGGAGAACCCAACTTACTTATACTGGGAGGGGCTCCCTCTTTACCCGTGTACTTCGAAATTTTGTGAATGGAGTGCACACTTACGTAGAGCAAGTCGTCATCGCGATAGACCAGTCGAATAGATTCTTGCATTTTGCCGTTCACATCGACCTTTTCCATGCCTGCAAAGCGGGCAGTGCCGTGGTCAATATGGGTTACATAGTCTCCCGGCTGAAGTGAGCGTAGCTCTTTAAGTGTAAGTGCTTTAGACTTCGAATGTTTGGTTTTGGTTTTGTATTTGTGAAACCTATCGAACAGTTGATGGTCGGTATAGCAAAGTACTTCCCTGTTTTTGTCTATAAAACCGCTTCGCAAACCAATGTTCAAAGGTTGTACTTCTAACGATGGATCGAGTTCTCGGAAAATGGTTTCCAACCGGTTAAACTGCGCCAACGATTCGGCTGCCACACAGAGGCTAAAGTTTTGTACTTGCCACTGCCCCAGATTCTCTACAATCAGGTCGAAGTTTTTATTGAAAGAGGTTTGAGGTTCGGCCTCAAAGCGCAATTCAAAGTCGGTATTTAAATAGAATCGGTTGCCAAACTCTATTTGTTGAAAACCTTTCAGCTCTTCTTCAAAAGTATGTGTTTGTTCAAACAGTTCTTCTGGGCTAAGCACCACCTGGGTGCCGCTTGCAGCTATAACTTCCGAAAAATTGCCGCTTGCCTTTTCAAAGTACTTGGCAATGGTATCTAGCGTTTGCTGGTAGTCTTTGAACCAAATTTTTGAGTTTTTAGGAATAAAACTCAGAAAAGACTGGCGGGTTTCCTCCAACAGTCGTGTCTGAACGTTAGGAATAATGTTTATCTCCTTTATACTCTCCTGGCTCAATTGCGATACCGGATCGAAGGTTCGAATACTCTCTATTTCGTTGCCAAAAAGCTCAATTCTATATGGCAGATCGTTGGCATAGGAGTAAACATCTACAATTCCCCCTCTTACCGAAAACTGCCCGGCTTCATACACAAAGTCAGTGGGTTCAAAGTCGTAGGTTTGAAGCAGCTCGGTCAAAAAAGGTACATCCAGTTGCTCACCCACCTTGGCCGAAAAAGTATTTTTAGATAAGGATTTTTTGTTGATTACTTTTTCAGTAAGGGCTTCCGGGTAGGTCACAATTAGTTCACCAGTAGAGGCCTTGTGGTTAATTCGGTTGAGAATCTCTGCCCGCATGAGAATGTTGGCATTCTCGGTTTCATCGAACTGGTAGGGCCTTTTGTATGAGGTAGGAAATAGCAATACCTCTTTTTCTCCAAGCAGGTTTTGCAAGTCGTTGTGAAAATAGGCAGCCTCCTCCTTGTCGTGCATTACAAATATGCAGGTTTGCTTGTTGAGCTGATAAACAGCTGTGGCAATTACGGCATCGAGACTTCCAACCAAACCTTTTAATCGGATATGCGATGTTTCGTTGGGCTTTATGCGCTCGGCAATGGTTTGAACCACGGAGTCTTCCCTATAAATCTTAATGAAATCTCTAACCTTCAAAACCTGAATTCAAATGGCTTGCAAATGTAACGAATTCTCAAGTTGAACACTGAAAAGCATAAAAACCTCTTAAGGAAATTAATTGTTTCAATTGCCAACCCTTTCGTTTATTTAGATGTTAATGTGGCAATGAAAACCCAGAAGGAAAAGCTGAACCTGAGCAAAGAGGCCTTTAGAAAAATGGAACGTATGCACCCGCACGAAGTGCTTGTATATGTATCTATGGTTGGCAGTGCGGTCATATTCCTTTTTACCATCATTGCCTTCACGGCTTCTCGCCCTGCCCAGGTCGAATTCTTCAAGTTTGAGTTTCCCAAATTCTTTATTCTCAGCACATTCATATTGTTATTGTCAAGCTACTGTGTTACCCGGATTATGCCTCTGTATGAGCAAGATAACTTACCCAAGCTTAAGCAGTGGCTTGGAATAACCTTTCTGTTGGGGCTGGTTTTTGCCTGCTTTCAGGTGGTAGGGTGGAAGGAATTACAAGCTCACAACATTCTCTTTACCGGAGAGCGTTCGGGTGCTTATCTGTATGTAATCTCGGGGCTACATGTAATACACATGGCTGGTATTATGGGTTTTTTGCTCTATCTACTGCTGGAGTGTCATAAAACCTCAAAAGATGTGGTAAGGCATCTGGTATATTCAACCAACCCCTATCAAAAGATAAAATTCAGGATTTTGTCAAATAGCTGGCATTTTGTAGATGCGGTGTGGGTGGTTATTTTCTTCTACTTTCTGTTCAGTTTTTAGGCTGTACTTTTTAAACTTTCCAACCGCTAAACTCCATCGTTTTTATCTGACTTGAGCTTAGACATTTCTTTTTTTAACAGAACCTTTAGTTCTTTTATCAAATAGACTAGTGGGCCTATTAATGGAATGACAACAATTAAAGCATGCCTCAGGTTGAGTAACGTTTTTCGTGCCAAAAGAACCAATACACTTATTAAAACCAACCAATAGTGCAGATTCCATATGTATTGAATGGCCAAGAAGGGTTTAGAAATTACAGGAATTTCATGAAACTCGTGATTTATTGAAAATCCGCTGGTATCATCTACATCAACAAATAGGCTTCCAACTATTGTAATAGGAGCTGAGAAGATATCCTTTCCTAAGTGTGTTTTTGTGAGTACTGCCGATAATTCATACCTATAGTGATGATTATCAATCTTATTTTTAGATAAAGAGATTGATTTTAGTTCATAACCGAGCAGAGGTTGAGCATTGACTTTAACGGTTTCTAAATACAAATCATTTTGCGAAAGTTTATAAGAGTAAATAACCATTATGTCTAACAGACCAAATTCGATAAACTCTGTTCTTTCCGCCTTATAAGCATCAAAAGGTAATACCACCGACTTTTGAGCCATTCCATGACTGAGGGTTAAAAAAAGGACTAAGGAAAATGCCAAAGTCCTTTTGGGTTTTAAGTACATATAATCATTAGGGTTACTCATTTAGATCGCATTTGTTAGATTCCAGTATACTAGCCACAAGCTGTGTCCTCACAGCGTCTTTTTACAACCATTTGTGAAGATACAAATGGAGGCAGGGTTCAGAAATACCTCTTGCGACTTAAGTAACCCTATAATCTTATTGTAATCAATCAATTAGCTATTGTAATGAAAAATGGCTCTACCTGTTTAAGTTTTTCCACAAAAAAAGGCCGCGTGACCAAACGCGACCTTAAGCAATAGACTTATGAAGAATGCTTTACCTTAGTTAAAGGTTATTTCTTTAATGTCTTCCCAGAGGATGTACTTTGGGTCTCCATTCACAAAAACAATAACTCCGTCATTGTCTTCGCTTACATCGCGAGACTCTCCCAGTATTAGCTCCTCACCACTTTTCAGTACAACCAGTGAGTTATCATAGTTTTTGGGCACAATGCTTTTTACCGATTCAAACGGAATAATATAGCTGACATCATGGTCTTCTCCCTGAAGCATCTCAAAGGTGTAGGCCTCATCCAGATCGTAGATTATTTCTCCCGAGAGGGTTTCGCCACGGGTGGTTGTTACTGTGCCCGATAGCTTCTTGAGCCCAGCAAAATCTCGGTAAGTCTTCAGATTGGCCGGAGCTTCTGAGAAAGTCACTTTTTTAAACTCTCTCCAGGGGATGTCTATCCTTCCAAACTCAGTAGTCACTATAATGCCTCTATTGCCTGAGTTTACATCGTTAGACCCCCGCAAATACATATCTCTGCCCGACTTGGTAATCACCCGGCTTCCGGAACCTTCTCTTTCTATGGAGGCCAGGTTGCCAAACTCTATTTTTACATCGCCATCACGAGAGTCGCCATCCAATATGTCAGTAGTCAGTCGCTCATCATGGTCCCATTGAATCACCCCTGTGTATTCTCCTCCGTAAAATTGCACCGTACCATATAAAGGTTCTCCGAGCTTTGAAGAAAGCTTGTTGGGAGTGTCCATAAATTCAACTTTCTCAATTCTGCTCCAGCGAATTTTGGTTTCTCCAAATTCCTGATCCATCACATAGATGTCTGTGTTAAAGTCGTTCGATCCGTCTTCTACATACATTGTTTCGCCATTGCGCATAGTAAGCCGTACTTCAGATCTGCGGTTCATCTCCATAGATGATATATCACCAAAACGAGCCTGAAATTCATGAGTGGTTTCATATTCATCGCGGCTGCCCCAGCTTATCCAAACCCCGCCCCAGCGGTTATTATCTCTTATTTTTTCTCTCAGCCTTGAGCGATCTTCCCGGCTCAGGTAACGATAATTGTCATTGCCTTCTTTGTTTCCATTAAAGAGGTCGGTCCAGAAGGCTTCTTCTTTACCCCACCTGATTTGACCGGTGTAACTTTCTCCGCTTATGGTTGTAACCTTGCCGTAAATAAGTGATTGCTGGGCTTGTGCCGAAAAAGAGAGGCACACGGTAAGTAGTGATAGTGTTAAGATTCTAAATTTTGAGTTCATGACCTTTTGTTTTAATTGACTCTTCAAAAATGTCACCCTTTGGTTTCCTGGCCAATGAAGAAGGGGCATATCGGGGTATGGCATCACCGAATCGGGACTGAAGCCAACCGAAGCGGTCGGTCCGTTTGGGTTGTACCAATGTTAGTCGGAATTAACTATCGAGCCACTGCTTAAACAGGGGTGTTTTTTCGGAGCTAATTACAATATCATCTTGTGCATCGGGCTCCAGCTGAAGCTTAACCCTCCCTTTAAAGTAGGGGTGAATGTCACTTACGGCATCGAAATGAACAATGTATTTTCTGTTTACCCTGAAGTAGTTTTTCGGATTGATAAGGCCTTCCAGCTCTTCAAGTGGCTGATCGAGCGGTAGTTTTTTACCTTCGAAAGTAACCAAATAGGTGAGCTTGTCTTGGGAAAAAAAGTAGGCAATTTGCTCTACCGGAATGGCTTTAATACGCTGGCCAAACTTTACCAGAAAGCGAGATTTATACTCAACACTTGTTCCCTGAATTACTTGCCGAATTTGGTCTATGTCTAGCGGAGAAACCACCGCTTCGGCTTGCCGTTCTTCAAGTTTTAGCAACGCATTGGCAAGCTTTTCTTTTTGAATGGGCTTTAACAAATAATCTACACTGTTTACCTCAAAAGCCTTTATGGCGTACTCGTTGTATGCTGTTGTGAAAATTACCGGGCACTTAATGGGTTTTTGCTCAAAAATTTCGAAGCTCGAACCGTCTAATAACTGTATATCGCTAACCAGAAGGTCGGGCTCGGGGTTATTGTCTAGCCAAAGCAGGGCGGCTTCGACCGATTTAAGCGAAGCCACTACCTCTGCTTGAGGTTTTAACTCCTGAATTAATTCAATGAGTCGCTCGGAAGCCAGCTTTTCATCTTCAAATACAACAACCCTCATGCGTTAGTCTTCTAGTTCAATCAATGGAATTTTTACTATAAAGCTATCGGTATTCTCAAAAACCTGAACTTTCTTATCTGTAAAGTAGGAGTACCTCCTTCTAATATTGTCCAGGCCGGAGTTGTTGCTGTTTTTGATCTCTGTTTTCTTGGGCTGGTAATTGTTCTTAACAGAGATGAATCCGTTTTGACTGGATACATAGACTTTTAGAGGTCTAAGCTCAGAAATAGCGTTGTGCTTAATGGCATTTTCTATGAGCATTTGCAGGGTAAGCGGTGGTATCAGCTTTAGATGGTCTTCTTTGCGCACGTCTATAAAAGTCTGAATGGTGTCTTCAAAACGTATTTCGAGCAAATAGAGATAGGAGGCAATAAACTTCAGTTCATCGTTTAGGGTTACCAGCTCCTCTTTACAGCTTTGTAGAATATTGCGGTATACATCGGCAAACTTTTCCAAATAGCTTTGCGATAGGTTCTTGTCTTTGCTGATGAGTGAAGACAGAATGTTGAGGTTATTGAATAAAAAATGCGGATCTAAATGGTTTTTAAGTGTGGTTAATTCGGCTCTTATGGTTTCTTTTTGAAATTGCTCAGAGGCAAGCTGAGCGTTTTTCCAGTTGCTTAAAAACTGAATACCGAAGTTTATGGAAATGGTGGGTAACAAAATTAATGTGCCCAGCACGTTCATGGTAATGAGTTGCTGTTGGTTAGGGGGGTCTACAGTGAGTCCCAGTTTGAGTCCCAGATAACTAATATTGATGATGAGCAGAGACAAAAGAATGCCCAACCCCAATTGCCAATAAAAGCGTTTGTTTCCGTATTTAAGCCAGGGTAGTTTTTTGTCGAGCTTTCGGGTGAGTAACCAATTGCACAGCCAAACGAGAGCCAGAGTAATAGTTATCAGGCCTGCTGTAAGGTACAGTTCTCTTTCGGCATCGGTGAAATAAAGACTAAGAAATACCCCTGCCGTTAGCACCAAGGCCAATACGAGTTGTATGATTAGCTTTCTGGACATGATCTCAGGAAAAGTTAATCAAAAATTACCTGATCGATCTTGGACCAACGAATATAAATGGGTTGTGCGTTGCGCGAAGGAAAAACCAGAATACCATCATTTTCCCGGCTCACATCCCGGCCTCCTCCCAATAGTAGGGTTTTACCGTTTTTTAGGATTACGCTGGAATAGTTATAGTTCTTGGGAATAATGGATTTGATGTGTCGAAAAGGGATCTGATAGCTCACATCGTCATCGTTTCCATCCAGTATTTCAAACTCCCAGGCTTCATCGAGGTCATAGGCCAACAGACCCTTGTGTTCATCGCCCTCAATGGTAACCACTGTACCGGAAAGCCCTCTGGGGTTTGGAAAATCTGAGTAGCCCAGCTTCCAGTCGGTTTGTGGTTCAATTATTTCCAGCTCATAAAAATCGCGCCATGGAATCAGTATTCTTCCCATTTCAGGGTCAAAAACCACTACACCGCGGTTTTCAGGGTTCACATCGTTAGAGCCGGTGAGGTAGAAATTACGACCAGAGTGTAACAACACCTCTACTCCGCTACCTCTACGTTTTATCCCCTTAATACTTCTGAAGGGAATGTCCTTTTTGCCATCTCGATCTTCACCATTTAGTATTTCATCCAAAAAACGCTCATCTGTGTCCCACTGAATCAAACCCTGGAACTCCCCTTTTCTTCCGGCATTTACTTTGCCATATATGGGTTCGCCAAATCCCGGTTTGGTGCTTGCCGGTGCCTCCGAAAAGCGCACTTGTTTTATTCTGTCCCAACGTATGGCAAATTCGCCCAACTCAAAGTCAAATACTACAACACTACCACCTATATCGGTATAATAACCACTATTGCCGCTGGCCTCAAAAACCACCCCGTTTTTGAGTTGAACTTTGGCTTTAGACCGGCCTATGGGCTCTATAGATTTAATATCTCCAAATTGTATGTCGAACTGATGCTCGGTGCGCGAATATTTGTCTTCCCAAATGCTCAAAACCCCAAGGTCTAATCCCAGCCAGGAAGAACCTTCTCCCTGCTGGCGATTAAGTTCTTCGATTTGTCGTTTGGATAGGTACTTTAAAAAGTCGTTGCTGCTTTTTGAGGCATTGAATAGTTCTACCCAATACACCTCATCAGTGCCCCAGCGTATGGGGCCTTTGTACACATCGCCCCCAACCGTTTCTACTTCGCCATAAATAAAGGCTTTAGCATTTTGGGCTTTGGCTTCGGCCATGAGAATAAATAACCCAATACCCACCCCTACTACGAGCAATATGTTTTTCATAAGTTGTTGACCTTTGTGTTGCTTTGAATGCATACTACAAACGTAGGCACTCAGTTGCCAAAGAAGAACCGGATGAGATTGGACAGGCGTTTTCAATGACCGAATCGGGATATTGCAAGGTTCAATTAGTTCGGAAACTGGCTTGCATATAACCCGGGTATAATTCGGAGTGCATTTTTGTAATACACCTTCTTCAGTATTTCATCGGGCAGACCCAGTCCGTACATGCGCCAAAAGGCGTGATACTTTTTATAGTATGGGAAGTATTCGTCTTTGGTTTCAAGCACTCTAAAATAAGTATGATACTCCTCTGGGTTGTAGGCATCCTTGCCAAAAAGAACCCTGTCTTGGTACTTCTGAAAAAAAGCATTGGCCATTCTTGGCTGTCGGCCAAGTTCGGCAATCACCGCACCAATTTCTACCATCATGTTGGGCATTTCGTCTAAAAGCTGGCCCAGCTTGGCCAGGTCGTTGGCAAACCAGCCCATATGAGCAGCTATAAAAATGGTATTGGGGTGCTTTTTAAAAACATTGTGTTGTTCCTGAATGAGTGTTTCCCACGGAGCCGGATCATCGGCTTCCCGTTTTCTACGCGGATGAGTTTTAAGCTCTAGCCATCTTTCATTATTGGCATCGAAGGGTTCCCAAAACTGTTTGGGGTCTGCTGTGTGAATGAGCACAGGAATGCCCAACTCACCGCATTTGGCCCAAACCGGATCGAGCCTTGGATCGTCTACTGCCACCCTGTTGCCATCACTATCTTTTACTGAAAAGCCTAAGCTTTTGAAAATCTTAAGCCCTTTTGCGCCCTGAGTCACATCGCGCTCTAGTTGTTCTGCCGCTCGGGTGCCCCACTCACCATCAAAATTGTTGAAGTTGAGGTTGGCGAAAACCACAAAACGCTTAGGTTGGTTAGCCTCAATATTGGTTACTGCATCGGCTATGGCTTTTCCGCTTCCTCCAGAAAGGTTCACCATCAGGCCCATGTTCAGGCTATCCATCTGTGCTGCTAATTCGTTGAGGTTACGTTCGCCCATTCGCCATTGGTGACTGTGCACATCGATAAACGGATACTTGGCCCTTTGTACAGGATTTTCCGGAACTACCAACGATGAGGGTGGATTGTATTCTTCAAAGGAAACGGTTTGTGCGGAGACGGTGGTGGCTAGCAGGGAAATGGCCACAACAGAAAGAAAAGTCTTCTTCATAGCGTGTCGTTTAAGGCTTATTCGTAATTGCTGTAAATATGTTTTTTAAGCTCACAATAAGCATGTAATTTATTCACTTCAATCGGATATGACATGGAAATTTCTTTAAGTGGGAAGGTGGTTTTGGTTACAGGTGGCTCAAGGGGCATTGGTGCGGCTATTGCAAAGGCTTGCTCAGACTCAGGAGCTAAAGTGGCCCTGCATTACAACTCCAATAAAGCCCAAGCCAATGAGGTATTAAAAGGGTTGAACGCTGAATCAAGAGCGTTTCAGGCCGATTTAGGAAATACCGATTCACTTATTCAGTTGTTTGAACAAGTAGTAACTCATTATGGAAAAATTGATGTGCTGGTCAATAATGCGGGTATTGCTATTTCATCAGACATGGAAGGCTCTAACGAGGCTTGGGTAAAAGATTGGGATACTACTTTTGCTGTGAATACTCGTGCTCAGGGCCTTTTGTGTAAGCTGGCTATTGACCACTTTGCCAAAAACGGTGGGGGTAGAATAATTAATATTTCATCGAGAGCAGCCTTTAGAGGAGATACCGGAGATTATTTGGCCTATGGAGCTTCTAAGGGGGCTATTGTGGCCTTGACCCGATCAATAGCACGGCACTATGGTAAGCAGAATATTGTGGCTTTTAATATTGCTCCCGGATTTGTGCGGACGGACATGGCCCAGGATTTCATGGATCAGTATGGTGAAGAATTTGCTTTAAGCGATATTGCATTGAATAAGCTTACGGAACCGCAGGATTTAGCTCCAATGGTAGTGCTTTTAGCCTCCGGAATGGCAGACCATGCCACTGGCTGCACTATTGATATTAATGCAGGGAGTTATGTGCATTGAATTCTAAAGAAATGAAAAAACGCTGCACCTGGTGCGAAAACACCTTTGACGAATATATAAGGTATCATGATGAAGAATGGGGTGTTCCTGTTCATGATGATCGGGTTCACTTTGAGTTTCTTATTCTGGAAGGCGCTCAGGCAGGCCTGAGTTGGGCGACTATTCTAAAAAGAAGGGACGGCTATCGCGCAGCATTTGCAGATTTTAACCCTGAGGAGGTAGCACAATTCAGCCATGAAAAAGTGGAGGCCTTGTTGCTCGATCCGGGTATCATAAGGAACAGGCTTAAGGTCCAAGGTACGGTAGTTAATGCACAGAAGTTTTTAGAGGTTCAAAAGGAGTTTGGCTCTTTCGACAATTATGTTTGGTCTTTTGTAGGAGGAAAACCAATTGTGAATGCCCGCAAAAACATGAAAGATGTGCCCGCAACTACGCCAGAGTCTGATGCGCTGAGTAAAGACCTGAAAAAAAGAGGGTTCAAGTTTGTAGGAAGCACCATAATGTATGCCTATATGCAAGCTTGCGGTTTGGTAAATGACCACACAACCGACTGTTTTCGCTACAGTCAGGTTTAGTTTTCAATACTTAGCACTACTTCTTTTCGGCTTAGCTTAACAGACCACATCCCCACTATTTGCTGCTGGTGTACCATAGGAGTAGTATATAAGAGAGTTTGCCCGTTGTCAAGCTTCTGAACATTAGGGGTTGAGGCTACACTATTCTTTCGGTTGTAGTCATAAGCTTTGAATATGGCCAATTCCTTTCCGGTGGGTTGCTCGCCCCTATCGAAAAAGTAAAACGATACGTTGGGCTTTGTTGAGTCCACTTTGGCCTCCAAACCGGCCTCCGTTTCTTCCAGTAAAAAGCCTTTGGCCAATGCGTTGCCTATTTCCATGGCCTTTTCCAATATTTGAGCATCAGAAACCACCTTGATCTCACGAGCCTCCATCTCTTTCTGTACCTGAGAGGTATCTATCTTCTGATTACTACAGGCCAATAGCACTCCCAAGAGAATAAAAGAAGAAAATACCTTGTACTTCACAACAGCATGTTTTTGCAAAGGTAAACAGCTATTGGTTTTGTTTGTTAATTTTGCAGCCTAATACTAAAGTCTATGATCGATAAACTAAAGGCAATTAAAGGAAGGTTCGAGGAGGTTTCTCAATTAATTGTGCAGCCCGATGCAATGGCTGACATGAAGGCCTACTCAAAACTGAATAAAGAGTACAAAGACCTCGAAAAGATTGTCAAAAAGTTCGATGAGTATCAAAACGTCATAGACAACATTAAGTCTACCAAAGAGTTGCTGAAGACAGAGAAGGATGAGGATTTCAGGGAAATGGCCAAGGCCGAACTGGACGATTTTGAGCAACGACACGAAGAGCTGGAAGAAGAACTTAAAATGATGCTCATACCCAAAGACCCGGACGACCATAAAGATGTAATTATGGAAATAAGAGCCGGAGCTGGTGGCGATGAGGCCGCAATTTTTGCCGGAGACTTGTACAGGATGTATGAGCGATTTATTGACTCTAAAGGATGGCAAAGAGAGCTGATAAGCTTGAACGAGGCTGCTTCCGGTGGCTTTAAAGAAATTGTTTTTAGTGTTTCTGGCGAAGATGTTTATGGCACACTCAAGTTTGAATCTGGTGTACACCGGGTTCAGAGGGTTCCTGTTACCGAATCGCAAGGCAGGGTACATACCTCGGCTGCCTCAGTGGCCGTGTTACCCGAAGTGGAGGATGTAGATGTTCATCTGGACATGAAGGATGTGAAGAAAGACACCTACCGAAGTTCAGGAGCAGGTGGCCAGCACGTAAACAAAACCGAATCGGCCGTACGCCTCACGCACATTCCTACCGGTATTGTGGTTGAGTGTCAGGATGGCCGCTCTCAACACAAGAATTACGACAAGGCTTTGACTGTGCTTCGTTCCAGACTTTATGAGATGGAGCTTAAGAAGCAACAAGACGAAATTGCAGGAGCTCGAAAATCACTTGTAGGTTCGGCCGATCGTTCCGACAAAATAAGAACCTACAACTACCCTCAGGGAAGAGTGACAGATCATAGAATTGGCTACTCAGTTCATAACTTGCCTACTGTAATGGACGGGGAGTTAGACGATTTTGTAGAAAAGCTGAGAATAGCTGAAAACACCTCCAAGCTGGAGGAAAGTGCTCAATGATTTATTTCCAAAAGGAAATAACGCTACCACCTTACCCCAGAGGTTTTCATCTGATTACCGAACAGGTATTGTCTCGCTTACCCGAGCTGAATCGGTTGCAAACCGGACTGCTCCATGTGCACATTAAACACACTTCGGCCAGTCTTACTATTAATGAAAATGCCGATCCTACAGTGCGGGCCGATTTCGAAACTCATTTCAATATTTTGGTTCCTGAAGAGGCCACACACTATCAGCACACCTTCGAAGGGTCCGATGATATGACCTCTCACATTAAAGCGTCATTGCTGGGTCCATCAGTGACTATTCCCATTACCAGAGGCCGATTGAACCTGGGTACATGGCAGGGAATTTACTTATGCGAACACCGAAACCGTGGAGGCTCAAGGAGCCTGGTGCTTACGGCACATGGTACTACCTGAAAAGGAGCCCGTGTTGTTTACATCAGGTTTTACCCTCATTGGTTTTTAGCCCGGCATAAGTGGCTGAACTAATGCCCATGAGCCCGAGTATGCCCGAATCAAGGTCGGGCATTTCAAACTTGGTTATTACCTCAAACACAAAGAAAATGCCTATAAAAAAGGTAAAAACCACGCTTTGGAAGCGCTGAATATTGATACCGTTTTCATCAGACAGAATTTGAAAGAGGAACGTCTGGTTTTTATGAATCGGTTCTTTCGTTTGTGCCTGGGCAGTTGCACCACTCTGTTCCAAAGTACGCATTTTGCTTATGTCAATGGTTTGAGCCGCTGCGGCTGTTCCCGCACTAATTCCGATAAGTATAAGCGTGTCTCCTGAAAGAGGCACAAGAATGCCGCTATCCGACCATAAGGCAATATAACAGCAAATAACAATCATAGTCCACTAGGCCAATTGCACACGAGAAAGGCTGTACTTTGTACTGTTAATGCCCTTGAGAAAGTAATTCTTTCGTACCAGGCTGAAGAAAACGAAAATAATGAGAAGAATAATGCCTCTGCCCACCCAGCTTCTAATGGGGAAGTAGGGGTCGAAATCGATGAGTATGTTTGCCTCGTCCATATGAATGTGTTGGCCGCTGCTGTTGCCAAAGCTCATTCTTACTTTCACTTCGTGCACTCCCCAACTATTTATTTCCCGACTGAGAAGACCACGAAGAGTATCAGCCTCATAAATCTGAAAAACCACAGAGTTGTTAGTTACATATTTGGCCGGAAAGGAGGTCATTCGGTAACCATTGATGTAAAGAAAAAGCTCTTGCGGTTCGCGCAGAGCCAGGCTGTCCGGTTTTTCGAAACGAAACTCAATCAAATCGTCCATAAATACCTCTTGCGGATTGCCACGACCCGGTTCGAGCACCTGAACAGATTTGAGGTTAATATGTTGAAAAGCGGACTGTGGGGTTTGTGATTGGCCTGTAAAAGAAAACAATAAGAAAAGGCCCAGGATAAAAAGTCGCATAGTGAAGTGTGTTTTGCTTAGGTAAGGTAGCAAAAACACTTCAATAATTTTAATCTATGGTTAGTGCTGGTAGTCTACCGGCTCCAACTCAAAAAGTTTGTTTACCGTGGTATTGAATATTTCGGAAATTTTAAGAGCCAGGGCGGTAGACGGAGTGTATTTACCCCGCTCTATAGCGTTAATGCTTTGACGGGAAACACCAACCATTGTGGCCAGCTGCTCTTGGGTGATCTTTTTCTTCTTTCGCTCTACCTTCAGGGAATTCTTCATTCGATGAGGTTTATTTTCGCTGTGAAATTAGAAGCAAAACCGCCTTGACTTATCCTGAAACTGGTTAACTTTTTATTACATTTTGAGCCGCAGAATGCCTTGTGTGTTACACCCCTGTTAAAAAACTATGAACCACTTCTTAACATGAAGCTTTTGCCATATCTTTGCGACCTAAACAATTAGAGATATGTTATTCGATCCACCAATTGCTAGCGGAGCCAATACTTTCATTTGGATTGTAGTAATCCTGATTGCTTTTGTAGGCGCAATTTCACAGCACGATGCTCTTTTCAAAGGCAAGAAAAAGAAAGAAGACGAGAGTCACTAAAGACTCTTTAAAAGCCCATAGTAGTCTAGCATAGTAATATGAAAGGCCTTACGGCTGGTAGTATCTGCTAGTATGGGTATGTATTCTGAATCTTGCTTGAGGTAAAATTCACACCCTCTTTCTAGTTGATCTAAAACTTGAGCGGCAAACTCAAGGTGCTTTTTTCTGTCCCCTTGTTCAAAGAAGATAAGGCCTCTAATTCCTTCATAGTCGCGCCATAATAGTTCGAACTCATCAGGATGTTTTATATAGGCATTGGGTTCAACAATTATTTCGCTTTGCTTGTATTTCCAGTCAATCTTAATGGATAAGTTAATGACGGGCTTAGAATCAGCCATTACTGCCGATTTCAACCTGATAATCTGCTTTAAGCGATTCTCTAGAGTGTCCTTTTGGTAATTGGGTAATCGTTCATTGGTGAAAAAGCTCATGTTGTAAGAAGCAAGCTTAAGATCGATTATCTCTTGACTGAATTTTGGAGTCTTTTGTTTTTGGCAACTAAAGGTGATGACTAAGATAAAAATGGCGAGAGCTCGGAAATGCATTAGAGTGAGTGTGTCAATACTCTAAAGTTAGCCGAAAATAATCGAACATGGTAACTCTGAAGGCTTCTCTGCTTTTCGAATCAATTAAGAATGCCTTTTTTACTCCATCCTTCATTATATAGAACTGACTTCCATTTTGTATCTGTTCATAGACTTTGGCTGCAAAGTCTAACTGATTCTTCTTATTTCCGCCTTCTAAACGGATTTCTCCACTTTTTCCATCTTCATTTTCCCAAATAACCTTTATATCGGACAACGAGCCTGCGGCTGAATTAGGTTCAAGCAGAATGTAGGCTTCGTCATATCTCCAATTATTAACAATACTGAGGTTCAACACGGGCTCTTCCGATTCTTTAACTCGCTTCTTAAGTCGATAGATTTCCAGTTTGGCTTCTTCCATTACCTCTACATCGTAGTAAGAACGCCTTACGTTTTTGAAGAATAGCTTAGAAGATTCATCGGTTTTAAAGCCAATAGTTGTCTGATTAACTTTCTTGTCTTTTGCCGGATTGCAAGCGGCAATAACAAGCAAGCTCAATAGCAATAAGGACAACCTTTTCATGTCGAATGGAACCTAATGATTGTTCTAAAGTTTGATTTCGCTCGCTGTTTCTTGAATCAATCGCCAGGCGTTTTCCACATGAAAGGCCTCTAAATTGGTGTTTCCAAAGGCTAAACGTAAAACAAACTTTCCTTTTAGCTTAGTTTGTGTGAAAAACAACTTGCCGGAATTGTTGATCTTATTCATGATGGCTTCGTTCAGTGCGTCAAGCTCAGATTCTTCTCCTTTGGTATACCTGAAGCAAACGGTGTTCATAGGAACGGGAGCCATCAGCTCGAAGTCGGCATGAGCATCAATCTCCTTGGCCAACCACTTTCCGAGCATAATATGCTTTCGGATTTTCTCCTGAATGCCTTCCACACCAAACTCACGAATGACAAACCAAAGCTTAAGTGCTCGGAACCTTCGGCCAAGGGGAATTCCCCAATCGCGATAGTTCTTCACCTCACCATCTACCGAGGTTTTCAGGTAGTCTGGAGTAATGGTGAAGGTATTGACTAAACTTACCGGGTCTTTCACAAAGTATGCTGTGCAGTCAAAATTGGTGAACATCCATTTGTGCGGGTTAAAAACGAATGAGTCGGCTTTTTCAATGCCTTCGGACATCCAGCGCATTTCAGGAAGTACCAAGGCTGTTCCGGCATAAGCTGCATCTACATGATGCCAGATATTGTGCTTTTGGCAAATGTCCCCTATTTCATCAATCGGATCTACAGCCGTTGTGCTTGTGGTACCTATGGCTGAAACCACACATAGCGGAATATATCCAGCAGCTTTGTCGGTTTCAATGAGCTCTTCAAGCTTTTCAGGGATCATGGCGTAGCCATCATCTACTTCTACCTTTCTCAAAGCCTCAATCCCAAAACCAGCAATTTTTACGGCCTTGTCTATAGATGAGTGAATTTGCTCTGAGGAGTAAATGGTAAATTTTCTTTCATCGAAGCCCTTTTCGTTGATGCTGTAATTAGTGGCTTTCTCCCTTGCAGTGAGCAGTGCACACAGTGTAGCGGTGGAGGCCGTATCTTGAATAACACCTGTAAATGATTCTGGCAAGCCCAACATTTCGCGTAGCCAATTCATCATTTGTTCTTCCAGTTCTGCTGCGGCAGGCGAAGTAAGCCATTGCATGCATTGTGCTCCCAAGGTGCTCATCAGCATTTCGGCCAAAACAGAGCCTTTGCTTTTATTGGCTGGGAAATAGGCCATAAAGTTGGGGCTCTCCCAATGCGTAATGCCAGGCATGATTATGTCATTGAAGTCCTTCAACATTTGGTCGAAAGACTCAGGCTGGTTGGGTGCTTTAGTAGGAATTTGTTTCAGAATGTCTCCGGGTTTTACCTGAGACATTACTGGGTAATCTTCAACCGATTCAAAGTAATCGGCCATCCAGTCTACCAGTTGGTGTGCGTGTTTTCTAAAGTCTTCAGTGTTCATTCCGATACGCTTATCTGCCATATTGTCCGATAACAAAGTTAGCATATATGTTGCAGGCCTTCTGTCGTAATTTTTACTAAAACCAAAATAGACGATGAAGAAAAAGTGGATAGTACTGATTGTGGTAGCGCTCCTGCTACTCATCGGTTATTCGAGTATTAAAGGAACATACAACACTATGGTGACCACAGAAGAGTCCATTAGCGCCTCTTGGGCTCAGGTAGAAAACCAATATCAAAGAAGGGCCGACCTTATTCCTAACCTGGTAAATACAGTAAAGGGATATGCCGATTTTGAGCAAGAAACCCTTACCCAGGTAATCGAAGCCAGAGCTAAGGCTACATCTATTAGCGTAGACCCTAACAGCTTAAGCCCGCAGGCTATTGATAACTTTGAGCAGGCACAGCAAGGATTAAGTTCTGCTTTGGGTCGATTGTTAGTGACTATTGAACGATACCCTGACTTGAAGGCTAGCCAGCAGTTTCAACAGTTGCAAGTTCAACTGGAAGGTACCGAAAACAGAATTGCCGTGGAAAGGAGAAACTTCAATGAACAAGTACAGAGCTACAATACGTACATTAAAACGTTTCCTAAAAATATATATGCCAACCTCTTTGGTTTTGAGTCCAAGGGGTATTTTCAGGCAACTACAGGAGCAGAGAAGGCACCAGAAGTAAGTTTTGACTAATGGCTGAAGCACATTTTACATCGGACCAGAAGCGCAGAATCAAAGCAGCCATTCAAGAGGCTGAGCTAAATACCAGTGGCGAAATTCGCGTGCACCTGGAAAACCATTGTAAAAAAGACAATGTGTTGGACAGAGCGGCTCAGGTTTTTGCTCAGCTAAAAATGCATGAGACGGAAGCCAGAAATGGTGTACTCATCTACATGGCCATTAAGGACCACAAATTTGGCATCATAGGCGATGGCGGTATCAACGCTAAGGTGGAGCCGGACTTTTGGGATATTACCAAAGAAAAAATGGTAAAACATTTTAAGGAGGGCAATTTTACAGAAGGCTTAGTGGAGGGCATTTTATGTGTAGGTGAAAGGCTAAAGGAGTTCTATCCTTACCAGAAAGGCGACATTAACGAATTATCGGACGATATCTCATTTGGCAAAAACTAATATGCGGAACTTACTAGTAATACTATTTATATCGATCAGCAGTTTAGGGTTTGCACAAACAGGAATTCCGGATGCGCCAAACCCTCCTCGTTTGGTTAATGATTATACAGGCCGAACACTGTCTCAGCAAGAACTACGAGCCTTAGAGAATAAACTTCTAGGCTATGAAGACACGACCTCAACTCAAGTGGCAATTCTTATTGTAGAGTCACTGAATGGTTATGAGGTGGTAGATTTTGCGCAGAGAACTGCTGAGAAGTGGCAAGTAGGTACGGCCAAAGACAATGGGGTTTTCATTGTTGTTTCTATTAATGATCGAATGGCCGCCATTGTGACCGGCTATGGAATGGAAGGCTCTATTACCGATGCAGCGACCTATACGATTCGCGAAGAATATATGAACCCAAGATTTAGAGAAGGCAACTTCTATAAGGGTTTGGATGATGCTACCGATGTCATATTCAAATTGGCCTCCGGAGAATTCAAAGCGGAGCAATTTGGACAGAATAGAAAAAGAAACTCAGATGGAGAAGGTGGTTCAGGAATTCCATTTTTCTTCTTATTCATTCTGTTCTTCTTTATCATACCTGCTATTGTGGGTAGAAGAAGAGGCCGAGGAATTGGCTCCAGAGGCTTGCCATGGTGGGCATGGCTAATGATGGGCAACTCCATGGGCAGAAGAAGAGATGACGACTGGGATAACTTCCGCGGTGGCGGTGGTATATTCGGTGGCGGCTCTGGTTTTGGCGGAGGAGGCGGAGGCTTCGGTGGTTTCGGAGGCGGCTCCTTTGGAGGTGGGGGTTCCGGAGGCAGCTGGTAAGTCAGTCAATCGGTTAATCAGGAAATTAGATATTGAGGCTGTCTCAAAAGCTAACTGTCATTCCCGACCCCGATCGGGAATCTCCTAAAACGGACTTCAAAAGCATTTAGAGATTCCCAGTCAAGCTGGGAATAACGATAACGGTAATTTTTGAGACAGCCTCTTTTATTTGATGACCAGTGATTTCAGCTTCTCATATCCTTCTGTATTAATTGGCACTTGGTGCTCCCTGACTTTTGCTTGGTGTTTTTCTAGCTTTTCTACGAGCTGAGAATTAATGATAAACGACCGATGCACCTGAACAAAGCTTTCCGGTATTTGGCCTAAAACTTCCTCAAAAGTCATTCTGGTGAGTGTGCTACGCTCCTTTTCCACCAACTTGAGATAGTTGCCTTCTCCTTTAATAAAAAGCAAATCCTGAAAGTTGATGCGTATATGCTCATAACCAGACTTTACAAAGAAGTAGTCTTCCTTTGCTTGTTTTAGACCCTCTTTTACTTTCATAACCGCTTTGAGGAAGCGGCCAAACTCAAAGGGCTTCAGTAAATAATCCACTGCATTGTGTTCATAGCTTTCCACAGCATATTCGGAATAGGCCGTGGTAAAAATGATCTGAAACCTGGCATCGGTAGCTTTTAGCAAGTCGAGGCCAGAGATATCTGGCATATTGATGTCCAGAAAGATCAGATCTACTTTATTGTTTTGCAGAAAGTCTAAGGCTGCAAAAGCATCGGTAAATGATTCTTCCAGTTGCAGGAAGGGGATTTTAGAAGCATGCTCTTCTACTACTTTCAAGGCGATGGGTTCATCATCTATGGCAATGGCTCTAATCAATTGAGTTCAATTTTAAGGTTGGCTTCAAAGCTTTCTTCATTCTCAAAAAGCTGGAAAAGGTGCTTGCCTGGATATAACATGGCAAGCCTTTGCCTTACATTGTCCAGCCCAATGCCACTCTCTTCTTCGGTAGATTTCAGCTTTTTATGATTACTGTTTTTCACATTTAAATGAATGGCTTCTTTGCTACAGCTCAATTTAATCTCAATCCATGAATTGTGATGCCCACTGACCCCATGCTTAAAGGCATTTTCAATAAAGGGAATAAGTAGCATGGGCGTGATTTTACCCTCACACGCTTTGTCTATCTCATACTCCAATCTCACTTTTTCATTTCCATCAACCCTTAGCTTTTGAAGCTCGATGTAGTTTTCCACATATTCAAACTCCCGGCTGATTTCAATAGTATCTTCCACATTTTCTCGAAGCATAAAGCGCATCATTTCACTAAGCTTTTGAATACCTGTGGAGGTCTTGTGGCTGCTTTCTTCCAGTGCTAAACCATACAAGCTATTGAGTGAGTTGAAGAGAAAGTGAGGGTTGATTTGTGATTTGAGTTGTGAAAGACTAGAGTCCTTGTGTCGAAGTTCTAGCCTCAGAGCTTGATTTTTTCTTATGTATTTTGAATAAAAGCTGAATTGAAGTAACGATTCAGATAGAATGAGTACAAAAAGAACGGTTGAAACTATCAAAAATGATGGAATGGTATAATTCAAATAGCGGTCACCAAAATGAAGGTTTAGTTCAGTTGAGAAATATATAATAGCTGCACCGCCTGATGTCATTATGATACATTGCGAAATCTTACTCCAAAAGTTCTTAAAACTCAACTGATCATTTACGCTAAAAGCTTCAAGAAATAGATAGGACATAGTAAAGGTTACTAAGGCAAATAGCAACGAGGTTGGAATCATTAGAGCGATTTGTGAAGGAGTTTCACCAACATTTACGAGTATATTTATGATGAGAATCAGTAGAAACTGAACGGTATAAAGCAACACCCAAAAATCCGAACCTAATACTCTAAATAGTTTCCCTTTTTCATTGTTTAAGTATTGAAGACTGTTTCTTATCAATAGCCCCAAAGAAACAGCAAAAAATGAGTGAATAGTTTGTCTTAAGAACAAATGGGAGAACATACTAATTTCTGAGGCAGCCACCTGACCATTATAAGGAGTGATTGAAAAATAGGGATTTGTAGCCTTTATAATCATCGAAAAAATCAGCCCTAGAACCATAGATATTAAAACAAGTATGGGCAAGGAGGCCTGCCACCCTATCTTTTTATTTAGGGGTTGATATATGTGTTTAAATGATAAGTAGGCAATGATCAGGTAGACCGTATATTCCGAGAATTTTTGAATTTTGAATGTCAATAGTTGATTAGCGATAAGTGCATCGTCATTGATCAGTTGTGATATTCTCCTTTGGTATTCTAGACCATGTAATGCGTTAAGCTGAAAATATTTTTCTGCAAAAAATAGTACTACTGCAACGAGCACCAGAACCTTTAAGATTATAGATTTTTTCATGCTTTTTACTTCAACATTAACCAATCACCGTTCTCCATTCCACCAAATGTGACCAACCACAACCTAAAAGTGACGAATTTCTAACAATGCTATGCTGAGTAGAATTAAGTCGTAAATTCACCCCCAATCAACGAATACCAATTACCTAACTGACCTAATAATGAATACTCCGTTTCACTTAGCATTCCCTGTCAAGGACATCGAATCTACCAGAAGCTTTTTTGGCGAATTACTCGGCTGCGAAATTGGTCGCTCTACCGATAAGTGGATCGACTTTAACTTCTTCGGCCATCAGCTCAGTGCGCATGTTAAGCCAGAAGAGCTAGCCCAGGCCAATACCAATGCTGTTGACGGTAAAAACGTACCTGTTCGTCATTTTGGAGCTGTTTTAGAATGGAACCAATGGCATGAGCTTTCAGAAAAGCTTAAGCAGCACGGCATCGATTTCGTGATAGAACCATACATCCGTTTTGAAGGAGAAGTTGGCGAACAAGCCACCATGTTCTTCTTAGACCCAAGCGGAAATGCACTGGAATTTAAGTCGTTCAAAGACCCATCTCAGATATTTGCTAAGTGACAAAAAAGTGACCGTATAGAAGACCTTCTATGCCTCGTTAGTAAGCCGCAAAATAGTCTTCCAAGTCTTTAAGCGTTGAGCTGCTCGTTTTAATGTCTTGCTTTACTTCGCCTTTTTCTAAGAGCACTATGCGCTCACAAACCTCTGTAACATGGTTGAGGTCGTGGCTAGAAATTAGCATTGTTAGCTGATGGTTCTCTTTCCAGTCTCTCAGTAAGTTTTTCAGTCTAATTTGAGTGGTTGGGTCTAAGTTGGCAAAAGGTTCATCGAGCAATATTACTTCTGGTCGGCCCATCAATGCAGCAGCTATACCCACCTTCTTTTGGTTACCTTTAGAGAGGTCTCGAATGTATTTATTTTGGCCAATAATCTCGCCATTAAAAAGGGCTTCGAATTGGCTCAAAAACTCTTTGAGGTCTCCCTGGGAGTAATCGTGCAAAGAGGCCACAAACTCAAAATACTCGTCAGGAGTTAGGTAGTCAATCAAAAAGGACTCATCCAGAAAAGAACCGGTATAGTACTTCCAGTCTTCGGTTTGGCTCACATTAACTCCCTTAGAAAGCACCTCTCCCGAACTGGCCCTTACCAGGTCTAAAATCATTCTAAAAAAGGTTGTTTTACCGGCTCCGTTGTTACCTACCAACCCAAAACTCTCTCCCTTGCCAATGACAAGCTCAGGAATATCGACTACGGTTACACCCTTGTACTGTTTTGTAAGTCCTTTTACGTTAATCATGTCTTATTCGAATTTATTGAGCCCTGAATCCTGCTGCTATTTTGTGTCTGTTTTTGACGAACGATTGGGCTATATAGTTCAACCACTTATCGCGAAGTATAAACCCTGTCAGACCCACAACCCCCAGCGTTATGAGTCCATAATCTTCTATGTCCAATATTATAAATGGAACAAAAACCAGGTATGGCAAAAATATGATCGGTAGTGCCATCAAGAACTGGGCTGCCCCAACCCCTTCGTAGTTAAAGGCTGCGCGTTTGCTCAGGTCAATTTTTTTGGGGCTAAAAAGAGCAATTCGCATAACCAAAAACACATTGACTCCAATGTTAAAAAGGAAGCAAACCAGGTTAATGAAGACAATCTTCATTCCGAAATAGGCATAGCCCAACGAAAGCACAAAGGCTATAGCGCTAGTAGCTACAAACAGGTAGTACTTGGCTTCAAAGTATTGATGAAAGGTAACTTTTCGGGTAAGTACAAAATCGAAGTAGCTGCTTTCCCAACTCAGTAAAAACTGCCCATACTGAATAAAGAAAATACCCGTAATAAAAATGCCTACAAATAAGAATATCCAGCTCATTTGTTGATACTGCTCCTCGGGATAAAAGATGAGTCCATAGAGTAGCAAAAAACTGGCAAGAAACACCGCACTTTTAGGGCGTTTGTGTCTCAAGATTAATTTAAGCTCCAGAGCAATGAGCTCTCCTACACGGCCAAAACGTTTAAGAAAAGCAAAATCTCCGGCAATTTTCGATGTCTTCTTTTTGGTAGATATCTCCTCCGGATAGGTATTGGCCGCCAGAAAGCGGTAGTTGGCATTGTAGGCAACAAACCACAGCAATAATGGAATCAATGCATAAACAGGCTGACCAAGCAAGCCATTGAAGAGTGTAGCGGAAAGCTCAGAGAGCGAAAATACTTCATAGTAGTCTGCAGCCCCCACAGCCATAAACAGGCCTGCTATTACCAACAACAGATTGGGCTGTTCATTAAGCTTTTTCTTGAATAGTATAGTGAGAAAGTGCAGAGTAAAAACAAGGCTAATAATGGCCAGAAGCCAGCCAAGACCGGGAAGAAAACCCGCTTCGGGTACAACAGTGCTTAATGTAAAAGGCAGAAAAATGAGTATTCCGAGAAAGTTAAAAACACTCAGGTGGCTTTTTCTGAGCATAAAGTGCAGCATCTTCTTTTTGCGCATGGGTAGGTGCAAGTAGGGCTGAATAGCCAATACCGGCACATTTTGTAAAAAGAATCGCAAGAAAAACTCAAAAGCAAAATAATAAATGACAAAACCACTCACCACCTCTATAGGGCTTTGCCCGGGAAAAACCGACTCCAGTATTTTGGGCAAGAAAATACCCACCAGTAAAACATAGAACAGCAACATTAAAGCAGCGAAGCCCAGAAAAACGTTAGCAATAAGGTTTTTGGCCCAAATGGGAGATCTTAGTTGCTGTTTAAAAGAATGGCTGAGTAGTGTTTGAATCATAACGGTTTAGTTAAGAGCCGCATCCAGGGCTAAAATGCAGTCCAAAATGGCGTGCACCGCCTTTATGTAGAAATCTTTATTAACGTTCTCAAAATCATCGGTAGGCTTGTGATAATGCTCATGATCTTCTACACCAAAGTAGAGAAAAGGGATTCCCTTTTTATGAAAAGGGCCATGGTCCGAAGAGTTGGTCCAGTCGTCATTGCCCAGGTCGGGAGAGTCATGTCCAAACTTGAGCTGCAGAGGCAATACATTCACTTCCTGAATAATAGGTTTTAACTGAGGGTAGTGGTGCGTACCGGCTACGTAAAGCTCATTCTTATCGTTCATGCTGATCATGTCCATGTTAATGTTCAGCTTGATCATCTCTTGCGGAATGCTAGGGTCATTTACAAAAGCTTTAGCCCCTTGCAAGCCCATTTCCTCGGCATCAAGCGCAGCAAACACCAGCGTATGTCGGGGTTTGTAACTCTGAAAATATTCTGCCAGTGCCAATAAGGCAGCCACTCCGGAAGCATTATCATCGGCACCATTGTACACCACCCCATCACGAACACCCAGATGATCGAAGTGAGCAGTTATAACAAAGGCAGTTTGTTGTTCACCTTTAATGTAGCCCACAATGTTTTCGCCCTGAATGGTATCGCCTCTGGAGGTGGTAAAAGAAAAGGGGTGCCTGAAGTCATCCTGAAGGCTCTTCAGGCGCATATTTTCCATTTGCTTAATAATGAATCTTCGGGCGGCCTCGGCTCCATTGGTTCCGGTTCTTCTGCCTTCGGCTGCGTCATGAGAAAGTTTTCTCAAGTCTTCTAGCATAAATTCTGTATCCAGCCGATCTAACTGGGCCTGGCTCTTGAGGGAAAACAGACAAAAGAGAAGAGAAAACAGAATGAAATTTGAATACCTTTGCATCGTTATGGGAGTTGTAGAAAGCATATTGCTATCTGGTTGCTGATTCGATCCTTTCTTAAACATAATCAATACCTTAACAAGATTTGCGCTCATTTGCCTACAAATTTCTGTTCATTACCTCTCTGCTAACCATCGCTTTGGTTGGCCATGCACAAACCGATATCAAAAATATTCTTGAGAACCTTAAGCTCAATCAAGCCCTTTATCCTCCTGAAGATATTTTACAGACAAAATCAGTTGTACTTTTTTCTGTGCCGATGGATGATGACGCGACCGAATGGCAGAATATGCTCGATGAAATGCAACAGTTTTTTGCAGAAGTGGGGGTAGATGCCGTGGCTTATTTACCGCTCAATAATTACGATGTGGGTATGCACACCCCCCAGGCTTTTCCCGAGTTTATCAAAACCAGAGGTATAGAAAATCTCATTATATTTTCAGCACCACACCTTAAAGGGCCTTATTTCATAGCCATATTACCCTTTAACAAACAAAACACCCTCTACAACCCCGGTACTTCTGCTTTTGCCCGATTAGCTTCCGATCCCAAAACGGTATGGCAAGAACTGGGCTCCTATTTTAAGACCGACCAGTTTAGGAGAACCAACCTGCTGGTGAATGAAAATCCGGAAATGTTTTACCCCACCGTTGCGCCAGGTTTGATAGCCCGGTCTATTCCGTCACAGGTGGCAGAGTTCAAAATTGCTCTAAAGCCTTACGATGCTCAAAGAGGCCAAAAGGAACCTGTTTACAGATTACACCATAGCCATATTTTTGCAGCCGACTCTTTGCAACAAGTCTTGATGAGGCAAAACCAGGCCCTGGAAGCTCTGGCGGCCGACACTACTAACACCATGGCACTGGTAGATCGTGCAGCCACTTCAGCCGAATTGAGGAGAGCCGGGTTTATCTATGAGTTGCAAATGGTTCAAGGAACGGAAGAAGAGGTAAGCAAGTGGATTCCTTTTCCAAACCGGACAAAGACCGGAAAGCAAAGGGTGTATAAATTCTATTTGAATGACCTTCGAACCAACACCATTTATGTTGGAAAAGAGTGGGATGCCTCAGGCGACTGGTTTTTGGCGCTTGCTCGTTTTGTGGAACAAATTAGACTTGCCGCTACTCAGAAAGGCAATTGAGAACGGTTATTTTCCACACATCCCAAAATTGAGCCTACTATTTGTACGGATACCTATCTTTAACAAAAACCAATGATAAAATGAGGACAGTAAAAGTATTTTTTGTGTGCTTGTTGCTATGCACATACTCCGCATTTGGGTTTCAAAACACCCAAATCGATTACAATGCACTTTATAAAATAAAGGATGAAGGCCTGAACAACAGCCAGGTGATGGACATTGCCTGGAACCTCACCGATAGGATTGGACCTAGACTTACGGGTTCAGAAGGCTTAAAAAGAGCTTACGATTGGACGGCCGCTCAAATGAAGGAGTGGGGTCTTTCTAATGTGAAAGTAGAGCCATGGGGTGAGTTTGGAGAAGGCTGGGACGTAAGAAAGTCTTATCTGGCCATGACAGTACCATACTACCAGGCGTTAATCGGTATTCCAAAAGCCTGGACACCGGGCACCAACGGACCTATTTCGGCCGAAGCGATATATGTAGACGTAAGTTCCGAAGCCGATCTTGCTCAATACAAAGGCAAACTCAAAGGAAAGGTAGTTTTAATGCCCACCAACATTGAAGCAAAAACCACTTTTGAGGCAGATGCCACCCGTTGGACGGAAGAGCAGCTGCAAGACATGACCACCGAAAGAGTGAGTAATGCGGATGGTTCTTTTAGCCAAAGAAGAATATCAGACTTCAGAAGAGCAGCCAACTTGAGAAATGCCGCCTATCAAATGTTTAAAGACGAAGGAGTGGCCATGGTGCTCAATACACACAGAGGAGGAGGACAAGGTACTTTCTTTACTTCTAATGGTGCTCGCAGAGAGGAGAACCCCCTTCCTGAAATGGAAATAGCTCCGGAACATTACAACCGAATGGTAAGACTTTTGGTGAAAGGTGAGCCGGTTAGAATAGAAGCCGACACAAAAACCGAATTTCACACCAAAGACCTGCAGGGCTACAATGTAATTGCAGAAATTCCGGGTTCAGACCCTAAGCTTAAAGACGAAGTTGTAATGCTTGGTGCCCACCTCGATTCTTGGTTTGCGGGCACAGGAGCCACAGACAACGCGGCTGGTTCGGCCACCATGATGGAGGCCATAAGAATACTTAAAGAGTCGGGCGTGCCGTTAAAGAGAACTGTGCGAATTGCTCTTTGGAGCGGTGAAGAGCAGGGTCTTTACGGTTCAAGAAACTATGTTCAGAAAGAATTTATGAACAATGGTATGCCTAACAAAAAGCACGAGCAGTTTTCGGCCTACTACAATATGGACAATGGAACAGGTGCCATCAGAGGTATTTACCTTCAGGGCAACGAAGCCATTCGTACCATTTTCACCGAGTGGTTCAAGGTGTTTGAAGACATGGGTGCCAGTACTGTAACCATTAGAAATACCGGAGGAACCGATCACCAGGCTTTCGATGGTATTGGTTTGCCGGGCTTCCAGTTTATTCAAGATCCTATAGACTACGGTACAAGAACCCACCACACCAATATGGATTTGTACGAAAGACTACAGGCAGCCGACTTGAGAAAAAATGCGGTGATCATTGCTACAATGGTAATGCAAACCGCCAATATGGATCAGAAAATGCCTAGAAAGCCTAAGGTATTTGATAACCTTAACAGAAGCAGATAGCTTGTAAACTACTGCAAGTAAAACTCATTATAGACTGCCGACTCTGCCAAGGGTCGGCAGTTGTTTTATATGCCATTGCCCACAGGTTTAGGCCTTTAAAAAAGCCACCTATTAAGTCAGACTATCGGGCTGAGGGCTAGTATAAATCCTGATTTACGAAAGGAATGAGGGCTAAGACTACAGCCGGTTCGTAGTATTCGGCCCGGTTGATCAGGTCTTTAGTGAGAATACCTACCGCACCATTTTTCTGCTTAGAGTTGGAACGCTTAAAAACCATATCGTCTGCCACTCCGAGCTCTATGCCCTTATGAATGAGCTGCTGAATTTGTGGAGGAAGATCGAAACTTGCTGTTCGTGCTTTTCCCCTTCGGGTGGAAGAAACAATGTATACCCAGGCAAAAGCCTCCATGCTCTGGTGTACCTCATCAATACCACCTTCTATACCCACCCAGTAGTGAGCCTCAGGAACAAGCCTACCGGCATTTTCGGCCCGGTTTTGGGCTCCCTGCAAGGTTTCTTTGTCGGTCATGGGCTGGTCGGCCACTCCTGATGGAACCGAAATACCCTCCACTAGTATACGACTCTCGGGAAATACCTTTTTAAAGGCGGCAGCCGTACAGTTAATCTTTACCGGGTTTTTAGAAGCAACAACTACTTTAATTTCCTTCATTCAACTGTGCCAGTTTCTCCGTCATGCCAAGGCGCTCATAATATACCTTGAGTGCCCTCATTACTTTCTCATCTTTCGGGTTAACCTCCCGGGCCTTCTCCATATATGGCAGTGCTCTTCGGGTCCAATCATGGCCAATCTGCTCGGTTTCTTTGCCGCGTATTTCGTATTCTTCCTTGCTCATAAGGTTTACGCGCACATAAACCCTATTGGCCTGTTCGTTAATCATTACCGAATAATTGTAGTTGGCTGTAAAGTCGTTCGGAAAGCTTGTCAGATAACGCTCGTAACTTCTGGAAGCCATTTCAAAGTAGCGCTCCGATCGCTCAGGCTCGCCATTCAGGTAGGCTTCTTTAAATATCCGATCGTACAGGTCGGCCTGTCTAAGCACCAGCATGGCGTTGTTGGGGTTACGCTGTATGGAGGTTTTAAGCACCGACTCGGCTGCTTCAAATCGCTTGAGACGAATGAGAATGCTGATTTCCTGAAAGATATAGGGCAAGTGATTGGGATACTCAAAAAGGGCTTCTTCCACAATGTCCAGTTGCTGTGTATCGGGCACACCCAAAGCCTGCTGGCATACAATGAGGCCGTTGTAAGCATTTTTAGAAAGGCGCATAAAATCTCTAAGTGCCAGGTAATTATCTATAGCCTTTTGGTATTGACCTGCATTTTGAGCACTTAGGGCCGCGTATAAATAGCCGGTAGAGTCGGCAGGCTTTAGTATTTGAGCTTTCTCGAACAACTCGGAGGCCCTACTGAACTTGCTACTTTGGAAATCGGTGATGCCGTTATTAATAAAGTCAGCCCACAGTAGTTCAATCTGATTGTTCGCCAAAATGTGAAGATTGTTGGAAGGGTCCGTGAGTTCTTTAGTTTTCTTGTAGGCTTCGGCTATGGTGGTAACCAGCTGTTTTTGATCGGCTTTAATCTCCTGAATGGCCGGGTCGTTCGATTTCAAGATTTCATGATACACCCTTGCCTTAGTGTACCATGCCCTTGGGTTTTGTTTAGCCTCCACAGCTTGAAAGGCCTCATCTATCGCGGCTTTGGCCTCCACATAGTTCTTGTCGTTGAGGAAGGTGTTCGCCACAGAAATCAGGTCCTGCGCACGAGCGTGCTCGGTTAAGAGGGAAACCAATATGATGACGACATATTTCAATGATCCAGCCTTGCCGCTAGTGGCAAATTTAAAAGATTTGAGAGATTCTATTAAAAAGTTGAGGCTTGAATGAGAATTAAATATACACCTCTTTTCAAGACACTTAAATATAAAAAAATGTATTTGACACGCTTTTAATCGAAACAGGTGTCTATCAGGGTGTAATTCAATACGTTGCGGATAAAACTGGGATATTCCTGGCACAATCCCAAAAAACAAAGCGGCTCTTTAGAGATTAGGTCTGTTGTGGTAAATAGTGGCTTCGGTTAGCCACTATTCGGCAGACTTCTCTATTGAGCCGCTTTGCAAAGCCTAAAGAGCTTTTACTTGCTCCAGTTAGGCAAAGCCCCTGCCAGCCATGGGCTGTTTCTGCTGCCAAGCTTTCGGTGCATTGCCTCCATTCGGCTTTGAAGAGCTCGCACCGAGGTCAAAATCGGAGTAAACTCATCGGCCGCAATTTCATAGTTTTTAATGGATGTGCCCGTAACATCTGAGAGCGAGCCATAGATGTCGTAGGCGGCACTTTGGGCGCGCTGGCGCATGTCATAGTCACCATCCATATCGAGTCTCCCCAGGTTGGGGTCTCCATTCATTGCTATGTTTATGGCTTCCAGTTCTTTTTCTAATTCATCAATTTCTTTGAGCAATTGTAACGATTCCTGAATAGGCATGGCTTTAGCCGATGCTCTGAAGACATCCAACTCACCGCCCATTTCAGAAAGGACCGACCTAGTGGCGTTCATGGCTGCTACCAGGCGGGCTGCTTTCTTCTTAAACTCTGCCATGGCCGACCAATTTGCGGCAGGCAGGGTGCGGTTATTGAGCTCCGACACGCGGAAAGGTACGTTACTAACCAGCTCCGAAAGCTCGCCTTTCAGCACCTGACTCATGCTTACCGTGTAAGTACCCGGCACTACAAACACGCCCGTAGAGCTGAGGCTCGATGAAGGGTTGGCCTGACGGGCATTTACGCTATAAAAGTTCATGTATGTAAGATCCCAAACTATTTGGTTTAGTCCTTTGCGCAACGGACTTCTCAGCTCACTCACTACTTCTCCGGCCTGGTCTTTAATGGTGAATATCAGGTAAGAGGGGGCTTCATTTTGCTCGGCTTTGTATTCCTCCAAACTAGGATACGGAATGGCCTCTCCTTTTTTAAAGGCTTCAGACTCCCGCCTGTTTCTTTCGGCCCTCAGAGTGGTAGTGCCTTCTTTGAGATAATAGTTAATAATAGCTCCCGTTTGAGGGTTGGGGGCAGAATAGTGCATTTCGCCCTGAAAACCGTGCTCTCTCGATCCCAAAGAGCCTAGTGGAGTCCATTCGTTGAACATTTTGGCTTCGGAAATAGAAAATATATGAGCTTGTTTTTCGGCAATCTCCTCAGAGAATTCTCTTAAAATGCTGTAGTCGTCAAGCACATAAAACCCTCGGCCAAAGGTGCCCAGTACCAGATCGTTTTCTCTTTCCTGAATAGCCATGTCTCTCACGTTAATTGTAGGTAGCCCGGCCTTTAGGGCCTTCCAGCTTTGACCTCCATTCAGGCTTACATGTACGCCATATTCAGTGCCCGCAAAAAGAATGTTGGCATTTACATGGTCTTGTTCCAGAGCATACACCGATCCTTCGGGCAGGTTACTGCTTATGCTTCGCCAGGTTCTGCCTTTGTCATTACTCACATAGACATATGGAGTAAAGTCTCCACTTTTGTGATTATTAAATGCCGCATACACAGTGTTTACATCGTGTTTTGAGGCAATAAGGTCATATACATAAGTGTTTTCAGGTACTCCGGGAAAGCGGTTTATCTTAAACCAGTTCTTGCCTCCATCTTCCGTTACACTAATCTGCCCATCGTCAGAACCCACATAAATTAGCCCTTGCTGAAGTCTGGACTCATCGAGCGATACTGCGGCACCGTATCTGGAAGTAGATCCATTTTTGGCTACTGCATCCATAGGCCATATTTTACCCATTACAGGCAACAGGTTCCGGTCTATATCCTGATCTAACTCTCCGCTAATCACCTCCCAGGAGTTCCCGCGATCGGTACTTTTGAAAAGTTTGTTTCCAGCAAAGTATATGGTTTTATGGTCGTGTGGACTCACCATAAGGGGAGAGTCCCAGTTGAAGTTATATTCTTTTTCTCCTTTTTCCGGACGGGGAACAATGGTTACACTTTCTCCACTTTTTCTATCGAAACGAATGAGGCCTCCATTTTGCGATTGAGCATACACAATATTGGGTTCAACAGGGTCGGGTACCGACTCAAAACCATCGCCTCCTTGAGTCACAATCCAATCGGAACTAATAATTCCGTGTCGGCTCACCGTTTGCGAGGGGCCATGTAGGCTGTAGTTATCTTGGGTTCCGCCCATTATGTTGTAAAAGGGTTCTGCATTGTCTACCGAAACTTTATAGAACTGTGTTACCGGCAGGTTGGTAAAAAACTTCCAGTTTTCTCCCTGATCAAAGCTTTCATACACACCGCCATCGCAGCCCTGAAGAATGTGCTTGTTGTTTTTAGGGTTAATCCACATAGCGTGGTTATCCCAGTGCTTACTCTTTTCTCCCAGTTGGGTGAAAGTTTTTCCTCCATCAACCGTCACCATGGTGAATGTGTTGAGAGAGTACACACGGTCTACATCTACCGGATCGGCTACAATCTCCTGATAGTAGTTTCCGCTGGTAGAATGGTTGCTCATTTTTTGCCAGGAGGCTCCACGATTCGTGCTTCTGTAGAATCCGCCTTGCCCGTTCTGTGCTTCTACAATGGCATAAAGTACTTCAGGGTTGGCGGGAGAAATGGCCATACCTATACGTCCCTTGTCCACTCCCGGAAGTCCGCGGTTTATCTTGTCCCAAGTTTTGCCGGCATCGGTAGATTTGTATATACCCGACTCCGGGCCTCCACCCAGGTAGGTCCATTGTCTTCTCCTGCGCTGATGCGCGGTGGCATAAATTACATCGGGGTTTCTGGGGTCAAGGTGTACCTCGTTTACCCCCGTATGCTCCGATATTTCGAGTACCTTTTCCCAGGTTTCGCCACCATTGGTTGTTTTGTAAAGACCTCTGTCGCCTCCTGCACTCCACAAGGGGCCATAAGCAGCCACATATACTACATCCGAGTTTCTGGGGTCTATAGCAATCATGCCAATGTGCTCAGACTTTTTTAGGCCCATGTGTTTAAATGAGGCTCCTCCATCAATGGATTTATAAATGCCGTCACCATAAGAAACCGAGCGCTGGTTGTTGTTTTCTCCGGTTCCTACCCAAATCACATTGTGGTTGTTGGGGTCCATGGCCAGGGCTCCTATAGAGTAGCTGCCATAATTATCAAAAATGGGATCGAATGTAGTACCGGCATTCGTGGTTTTCCATACCCCTCCGGCAGCAGCGGCTACGTAAAACTCGGCAGGGTTATCAGGGTTCACCGCCAGGTCAGCTATTCGACCCGATGTAAGGGCCGGACCCACGCTTCTGAAACGAAGGGTGTTTAATGAAAAGCCATCGGAAGGGTCTTTTTGAACCGCTGTACTTTCCGTTTTTTGATTTCTTCTTTGGGCTTGTGCCTCATACCATGAGAAGGAGCAGGTAAGGACTACCAGTACAAGCCAGTAGGGCAAATATTTTTTCATGAATAGAATGAGTTTGATTCTGACAAAAGAACAAGTTAGTCCTTCGCTCCAAATTATTTTTTCCTCTGATCAAAAAACCTGATTTCACCAGTTATTGGAAGCGCATTTTTAGTACCCCTCCGATAATATTTAGTTAATTGCTATTATATTTAGCATTGCTAAATATAATACTATGATAAAAGGAAGAGGAGCACAGATTCAGGTGAAGAATAGGTTTTTGCTGCACGAGTACGTACAGGAGCATCTGGAAGGAATAGATGAATACGATGAGGGGGCTCCTCCTACCCAATATGTTCCCATATTCCCCAAAACCATAGTCAACAAAGTGGTAAGTCCCGATGTAGGCATGGAGTTTTCGCTAAATCCCTATCAGGGCTGCGAGCACGGCTGCATTTATTGTTATGCGAGAAACTCCCATGAGTACTGGGGCTATAATGCCGGGCTTGACTTCGAACGCGTAGTCCTTTATAAGCAGAATGCCCCTTCCCTGCTCGAAAGCTATTTTCAGAAACCCACCTATGAGCCAGCCACCATTGTACTTTCAGGCAACACAGACTGCTATCAGCCAATAGAGCGCAAGCTCGGCATTACCCGAAAACTTCTGGAGGTCTTTTTAAAATATAAACATCCGGTGGGCATTATTACCAAAAATGTGTTAGCAACCAGAGATGCCGACCTTCTCAGTGATCTGGCTAAGGACGATTTGGCTACTATTATCTTTTCTGTAACAACGCTGGATGAAAAAGTAAGGCGAAAACTTGAACCCCGAACAGCTACTACACAGCAGAAACTCAGGGCAATAGAGGCGCTGAGCCGTTTGGGTGTAAACTGCAACATTATGATTGGCCCAATTATTCCCGGGCTGAACGACCATGAAATTCCCAATATTATGGAGGCCGCCTCAAAGGCCGGAGCAAGGAGTGCAGGCTTTACCATGGTCAGGCTAAACGGTCAGATTGGTCAGGTTTTCGAGCATTGGGTGAAAAAGGCTTTTCCCGATAGAGCCACTAAAATACTTAACCAAATAAAGGGAGCCCATGGCGGGCAACTCAACGACAGCCGTTTTGGAAAGCGAATGCAGGGAGAGGGTATAATGGTTGAATCGATTCATAAGCTGTTTGCTATAAGCAAGACCAAATACTTTGGAAATTCACATCACAGGCCCCCTCTAAGGACAGATTTATTCGTGAAAACCAAAAGGGGGCAAATGGGCTTGTTTTAGGGGTGTTTTTTAGCAAGACAATGAGCCATAAATGGATTTTTTATAGCTCATGAATGGATAGTTTCGTGAGCCATATGTTTATAGTCAGTAGCATAGCATTTTCCTACTCCTTCTAATTTCTTATCTTCATACGCACCAACTAAATTAAGCGTACTACAATGAACACAAACACAAATCGGGTTTTTGACCATGTATTCATTATCATGTTCGAGAACCAATACCGGAGCTATGTAATGGAAAACGAATATTTCCGGGGTCTCGCCAGGCAAGGCATAGACATGGCTAACTACTTTGGGGTAATGCATCCCTCGCAAACCAACTACATTGCTTCGATTGCTGCCGAGCTATGTAATATGACAGACGATGACCCACCTCCGAGCCCACTTGAGCAGCGCACCATCGTAGACCTGATAGAAGAATCGCCCTATAGACTCGACTGGAAGGCATATATGGATAGCTACATACCTCAAAACCAACCGTGGTCTGAAGGCATGCAGCCCAAAGACGAGTATCCGTATATGATTAAGCATAACCCATTCTCTTCTTTCAAAAACATTATTGAGAATGAGTCCAGGTGGAAGAAAATCCAGAATGAAGCAGCCCTTTACTCCGATTTGCTCAATGGTACTCTTCCGGCCTACAGCTGGTTTACTCCCAATATGTGGAACGATGGGCACTATCTGGACGGAACGAATCCGATCGATATTCCGGCCGATAAAGACAAGCAGCCCAAGGAACGCGCCCCTACTTTAGTCGATCAGGCAGCCGTTTGGCTGGAAGGTTTTTTTAATTCGCTCAACTTTCCAGGGCCCAACTCACACTTTCCCCCCAACACGCTTGTCGTAGTGACTTTCGATGAGGCCGATTTTGAAGCGGCATACGATCTGCCCAAAGACAAAAAATATTTCTATGATGGTCCCAACCAGATTTATACCGTCCTTCTTGGAGATATGGTACAGGCAGGAGGAGTAGCTTTGGAAGGCTACAACCACTACAGTTTAATCAAAACCATTGAGCACAATTTTGGCTTGGGATCTTTGGGTAAGAATGATAAAGAGGCCAACTGGTTTAAGTTTTTGTGGGGCGAAACGTTTATTTGGGAAGCTCCGGAACCGACTCCTTTTGAGGTTTCAGGTCAAATGACCTCTGCGAACTACAAAGACGTTCTTTATATGGTTTATGCTGAAGAAGGAGGGGCTTTGCATTATGCCACTTTCGATGGTGACCATTGGAGTGAGAGCAGAACCGTGGGTGTTTCAGCTTCAGGGCTATTAGCCATGGCCTCAACAAGCGATCAGTTGACCTTGGCTTATGTTGACGAGGGAAAACTGATGACCCTCAATTACTCAGAATCCAAAGGTTGGGGCAGGAAGCCTCTGCTTATGGAACAAGGCGTGAGTAAAGTAAGCATGGTAGCATTTAATGAAGCAAGCCAGCTGATGTTGGCTTATTCAGACGCTTCAGGCAATGTACATTCTATGGTGACCGATAACTCTGGCCAATGGCAACCTTCCGTTGCAGTGGGTTTTAGCAGTGCTGGAGAAATTCAGCTGGGAGTTTTGGGGCCATCTATCTATTTGATTATGCAGGACACCGCTTCAGGTCAAATGATGATATGCTCCTATAATACGGCCGACTTCAACGTGGTGACTTTGCAGAAATCTGCCTACAACGGCCCGCAGAGCAACACCTCTAAAGACAAGTGGTCGCCCAATGTCTATCCGGTCGCCCATTTTTCTGCTGCAGCCTATGCAGGAACACCAAAGGAGAAAGAGCCTGTTTCTCAACCCTATTTGGGCTCAGGCGAGCTGGCTTGTGCTACGCTCGATGGAGTGATGCACCTGGTGCATCGCGGAGTTGGCAACGATTTGTTGCTTACCGAATCGTTTTCGATTCATGGATTAATGACTCCGGAACACCCCATTTCGTACGACCCTGCGCAATCGGCCACAACTAACTCCGGTTATGGAACACTGGCTCAGGCCGGCTGGTCGGAGCAGTCAGCTATATTGGGAGCCTATGCTTCGGGGGCTACAGGTATGGCCGAAGTAAATGGAGAATTGATTTTGCTCTTTGTTAAAGAAAACGGAGCATTGGAAATGGTAAGAGGAGGTTATTAGCCTCCTTTTATATACTGGCAGAGGGAAGGGGGGTGAAAATTGTATCGGATATTGAGTACAGCGTATTGAGATAATGAGCTATAAACGGATTATTTATAGCTCATAAACAGGTAGCTCTGTGAGCTATAAAGCCTAATTTTTATTATTTGTCAAATATTGAAAAGATTAAGAATATTGCATAGATTAGATTATGGCTAACTTCAAAAGCATAAATGTGCCTCTTACCGATGAAATGAAGCGTTTTGTTTCGGAGCAAGCTGGTGATGGCACTATGTATTCCACCCCAAGTGAATATGTTCGCGATTTAATTCGGCATGATCATGAGAGAAAAGAAGCAGAAGCACTTCGAGAGTCAATTCTGGAGGGATATCAGGATATCGCTGAAGGAAAAGTAACAGCTTTCTCTGGAGATCTTAGAAAGGATATAGGACTTAAGTAAGTGCTATGGTTCAAGTTTTTTTAACCGACAGAGCCAAAGAAGACATTCGTGAAATCTATCGTTACTCAATTGAGGAGTTTGGTGTAAATGTCGCTGAGAAATATATAGATAAGATTGAATTCAGCTTATCAGTCTTAAGCGAACAACCTGACCTTCTTTTGAACAAGCCCAATATTTCTCCTCATTATCAGTTGTATCAATCCGGTAGTCATTGGCTGATTTGTGAGAAACAAGGAGACATTATTTATGTAGTAACCATAAAGCATACCTCTATGAATATTATCGAAAAGCTGACCGAGTTGAAGCCAATGCTACAGAAGGAGATTGAAATGATTAAAAGGAGATTCCTTTCAAATAAGGCATGAAGTCGAAATTATTTAGGACAAATCACTTAAATTATGGTTAGACTATAAGTTTATGAGAATTGAAGTTACCTATCTAAAGACCCGCTTTACTGAGACATTTAATGATAAAATGTCTTATGAAAAGTTAAAGTCAATATCTCAATATGATTTAAAGTTGGAGATGGCTCTTTTTAAAACAAAAACAATAATGGATTTTCATTCTGACTATAAAATTGAACGATGGATTTTCAGAGTATTTTGGCCATTGACTTTATTGATGATCCCATCTCTAATTACTCTGATAATACTGGATTTTCCAGAAAATGGACTCCTATCAGATATACTAATGACCCTAGTTGTAATTGGGTTTCTAAGCTTTTTTCCTTACATGTATTCTCACTCTTATGCTTTAAGTTTAAGAGAGATCAAAAAAAGCTTGAAACTGAGGAATAATAGACTAATTAAAAGTCATAAAAATGCCATCTCCTCTTCAACATTTGAGGAATATCTTGCTAAACAAGCTAAAGTTAAGTAGCCGTCAGTTAAAGCCTCCTCAAAAGCCCTTCTAACGCACAGCTTTCTTTCAACTTGCCTTTCAGCTCATCGATAGAAACCCTGATTTGAGACAGGTCATCTCTATCTCGGATAGTTACCGTGTTATCTTCCAGCGTATCGTAATCAACGGTTACGCAGAAAGGAGTACCGATGGCATCTTGCCTTCTGTAGCGCTTGCCGATAGCATCTTTCTCATCGTACTGACAGTTAAAGTCGTACCGCAGGTCTGATAGGATTTCTCTGGCTTTTTCAGGAAGCCCATCTTTCTTGACCAAAGGAAGTACTGCCACTTTATAAGGAGCCAAAGCCGCAGGTATTTTCAATACAGTTCTTTCACTACCATCTTCCAAAGTCTCTTCAGTATAAGACGCAGACATAATGGCCAGGAACATACGATCCAAACCAATCGATGTCTCGATTACATAAGGCACATAAGATTTATTTTCCTCAGGGTCGAAGAACTGAAGCTTCTTACCAGAGTGCTCTTCGTGTGCTTTTAAGTCGAAATCGGTTCTTGAGTGAATTCCTTCCAGCTCTTTAAAGCCCATTGGGAAGTTGAACTGCACATCGGTGGCTGCATTGGCGTAGTGCGCCAGGTTAATATGGTCGTGGAAGCGGTAGTTTTCTTCACCCAGACCCAATGCTTTGTGCCATGCAATTCGCTTGGCTTTCCAGTTTTCGTACCAGGTCATTTCCTCACCCGGCTTCACAAAGAATTGCATTTCCATCTGTTCAAATTCTCTCATTCTGAAAATGAACTGACGGGCTATAATTTCATTTCTAAAGGCTTTACCAATTTGTGCAATACCGAAAGGGATCTTCATTCTGCCGGTTTTTTGCACATTTAAGTAGTTTACAAAGATACCCTGGGCCGTTTCCGGTCTCAGGTAAATTTTATTGGCACCTTCTGCTACAGAACCCAGTTCGGTAGAGAACATCAGGTTGAACTGACGCACATCCGTCCAGTTCTTAGAACCGGAAACCGGGCAGGCAATTTCAAGCTCTTCGATTAAAGCTTTTATATCGGCCAGATCGCCTTTTTCCATGCTAGAACCTAACCTCTGCTCAATCTCATCAATCTTGGTCTGGCTTCTCAGTACATTTGGGTTGGTGGCCAGAAACTGTGCTTCATCAAAGGCATCGCCAAATCGCTTTTTAGCTTTTTCAACCTCCTTGGCAATTTTAGCCTCGTACTTAGCCACTACTTCTTCAATCAGCACATCGGCACGATACCGCTTCTTGGAATCTTTGTTGTCAATCAATGGATCGTTGAAGGCATCTACGTGACCAGACGCTTTCCAGGTAGTTGGGTGCATGAAAATGGCGGCATCAATACCGACAATGTTTTCATTCATTTGCACCATGGCTTTCCACCAATACTCCTTTATGTTGTTCTTTAGCTCAACACCATTCTGGCCATAGTCATAGGCCGCAGCCAAACCATCGTATATCTCGCTGGAGGGGAATATAAAGCCATATTCCTTTGCGTGACTTGTTATTTTCTTGAGCAGATTATCGTCATTCTGTGCCATGCCGCAAAGATATGGAAATCACTTTCAACTAAACCAATGGGAATTCAAAAATGAAAAACATGAATAAACCCATATTTGACCATTATTTGGCCCGTTTCTGGTGGCGACTTTTTCGAATTGGATATATTTACAGGACATGAAGAGACGGATTGTATACATTGTGGGTGCCGTGCTGTTTGTGGTTTTGGCCTATGTGGGCATAAACCAATACATGCTTTACTACACCAAACAGTTTAGCCCCGAGGCTAGCGCAGAGTATATAACCTCCGATATTTCTGTGAAGGTGTTTTACAATCGTCCTTCGAGAAAAGGCAGAACCATTTTTGGCGATTTAGTACCTTATGGTCGTTGGTGGCGCACAGGGGCCAATGAACCAACTCATATAGAGCTGAGCCGAGACATTGAGTTTGATAATGGTGCCCAACTGCCGGCAGGCAAGTATTCACTGGTAACCATTCCGAAACCCAACGAATGGGAAGTGATATTCAATAGCAAAATTCCTGATTGGGGAACCGAGTATTTCCCCGAGTTTGACGTACTACGTGTACCTGGGCAGGTAGAGCGGCTTCCCCAACCCGTAGAGGTTTTTACCATAGACTTTACAGAAGAAAATGGTCAGCCTCGCCTCACCATGGCTTGGGACGACACCAAGGTTACGGTGCCCTTTAGGGTACAGTAATTAAACCTTCTGCAGTTTTGCCCATCCAAAAGGCAAACAACAACATTATGACAAAATCTATTCAATTTATGGTGTTTGCCATTATGGTCGTGGTAAGCCAGCAAATGTTTGCTCAAACCAGTGATAAAACACTCTTGAAAACGGAACAATTGGCGGCAAGGCTAGGGCTCAATGCGGAGCAAAAGGCTGAACTGGATAAGGAATTGAAAGCTGCCCAAGAGGCTCGCAAGCAGCGTATGGAACAATTCAGAACAATGCGTGAAGAATTGAGGCGCGATGCTTTTGTGGAAAGACAGGAGCAACGTGAACGAATGAAGGCTTTGCTTACACCGGAACAGTTGGCAAAACTGGAAGAGTTGAAAGGCAGACGAGGCGAAGCAATACAGCGCATGCAGAGAGAGGACAGGGGACGCCATTTCGATGGCCCACGACAGCCTATGAGGTTTAAGCGGCACATGCTCAAACGAAGAATGGAATTGAGAAAGAGCGTGCGAAAGGATGGTGGCCGCTAGCGGCTGCTTGTGAGAAGGGTGTTTTTGAAAAGGTCAGCGCGGGCCTAAAAAACCTCAGAAATTTCAGCAGTTGTTAGAAAAGAGAGGCTGCCTCAAAAGCCAACTAATTCGTCATCCTCTGTTTGATCGGGAGACTTAACCTGGATTTATACCTCATTTTAAGAGATCTCCCATTTGTGTGGGGGAATGATACTAAGCTTTTGAGACAGCCTCTTTGCTATTTCCAATCGTTTTCATTTTTGGGTCCCATGGTGCCTTTTACACTATTCAGTAGTTCCTTACTGTTGTATTTAATACCTCCTTTAACCACCCACTGAACGTTTCGGGTGTGGGTTATGTCATTTAAGGGGTTGCCCGTTACCACAAATAAATCGGCTAGTTTACCCACGGTTATACTGCCCAGCTTATCGCTCATCCGTAGGGCTTCTGCTCCATTGATTGTGGCAATGCGCAGTACATCGGCATTGGGAATGCCAATGGCGTTTAAGGCTTCCATTTCACGATGGGCGCTAAATCCGGGAATAAACTCCCCCACAGAGGGGTGGTCAGTTCCGAGGGTTATTTTGCCGCCTTTATCGTAATACCGTTTCACAGTCTTTTTCTTTACATCAAATATCTTTTGGAACATGGCCAGCTCTTGCCGGGTGTCTTTGGTAATTTCAAAAGCATAGGGAGTGAGATACTGTCTTTCGTTGTGCCAATAATCATAGAAAGCTTTGCGGTGCCCATAGTATCCATAGGCCGTCAGCGTGGCATCGAAATATACGTTGTTGGCAATGAACCAGTCAATCTGTGCATCGATTTGTGAGGCTGTTTGTGGGTCGTTTAAATCCAGATTCTGAAGGGTGGCATAGGCCGATGCGGAATCAGGTATGGCATCGCCTCCTAAAAAATGCTCTATCCTGTCAATGCCCATGCGTATGGCTTCTTTTGGGTTAACGGTGTTTCGATAGCCGGAACCCAGATGTGCTGTAACGGTAAGGCCGTGCAAGTGGGCTCGTTCTATAAGCGCCTGTAATAGTACCGGGCTTATGCCCTTGGCCTTAAAGCCTGCAACTCCCTGTTCAGCCCAGTGGTCTACGGTGGCATAGACATCTTCTACCGTAGTGCGTCTGTCCCAAGCGGGAAAGGCCGTTCCGAAGTAGGGGCCTGAGCTATGAATTCGAGGGCCTATTTTTTCTCCCCTGTCAATAGCTCTTCGGGCTTCTAACATTACTTCCGGCTGAATTTCTCCTCCCGGAAAGGTAGAGGTGACTCCATTGGCCAGAAAGATAACGGGGTTGGCCACTACTTCATCTCTCCGCACGCCATCGAAAGTTACCCGGTAGTGGGCGTGAAGGTCAAATATGCCCGGCAAAATGTATTGGTTATCACTTAGCTCAAGAGTCTCGTACTCACGGGTGTTCTCAAGTGGATCTCCAATGGCAACTAATTTTCCACTTCTTATGACCATGCCTTTGTTGGCCTTCATTTGCCCTGAAGGCGTGTGAAAGTAGTAACCTCCAGTAATGTAGAGGTTTTGGGCTACTAGCGAAGACTGCGTTAAAAAGAGTAATAAGCTGAGAAAGCCAATAAATCTTTTCATAACTCTGATTTGGTTAGTCCTTTAAGGTAGTATTTACCTGCAAACCATTGGTCAAAGTTTTATGAACGGGGCATTTGTCGGCTATTTCTGTTATGCGTTTGCGCTGCTCATCGGTCAGGTTGCCGGAGAGCTCCAGATAGCGGTCAATAAACTCTATTTTACTTTTTTCACTCAAATCACGAGCATCATTTGCATGGCGTTTTTCACGAGTGAGGTGTACTTTTACCTCTTCCAGAGGCCATTTTTTGTGGTTGGCATAGAGCCTGATGGTCATGGCGGTGCAGGCCCCGAGTGCGGCAACGAGCAGGTCATAGGGTGTAGCCCCGAGGTTTGTTCCTCCTACTTCTTCGGGCTCATCGGTCAACAGGAAGTGTCCGCTGGCCATTATTTCTGTTTGCAGCCCCCGGTCGGCTTCGTTTCTTACCACTACCTGTTCATTGGTATTTAGGTCTGTTTGCTTTTCAAAATCTACATAGCGCGATGCCCATGCGGCTATTACTTGCCCCACGTAGGCCGCATCTCCCTTGTTGGTGAGCAAATGATCGGCCCCATCGAGCGAAACGTAGCTTTTAGGGTGCATGGCAGAAACATAAATTTTTTCGGCATTTTTAATATCAACCACATCGTCTTGAGGAGAGTGCATAATGAGCAGAGGCCTTCTGAGTTCTTTAATCACTCCCGATTTTTCGTATTCGGCCAAATCATTTACAAACTGTTTTTTTATGGTAAAGGGCCTTCCGCCTAATGAAACCTCTGCTTTGCCGGTCGATTCAATCTGCTCAATGGAGTTTTGAAACAGGTGGGTGACGTGCGTTGGGTCGGCTGGGGCACCAATGGTGGCTATCGCTTTTATATATTTGAGCTGTGCGGCAGCCATGAGCACAGCCGCTCCACCCAGGGAGTGACCAATAATGATTTGTGCTTGCTGGTAGTGTTCTTCCAGATAATTGGCTGCAGCTATCAGATCGCTGACATTGCTGGAAAAGTTAGTGTCTTCAAAGTCTCCTTCACTCTCGCCTAAGCCTGTAAAATCAAATCGCAAAACGGCAATTCCTCTGGCGGTTAAAGCACGGCTGATGTGGGTTACAGCCATCAGGTTCTTTGAGCAGGTAAAGCAATGTGCAAACAGGGCATAGGCATATACGCGCTTATCTACCGGCATTTCCAGCCTGGCGGCCAACTGTTCTCCTTCTTTGTTGGGAAATTTGAGTTTGATGGTTTTCATGTTTGCGATTGATTTGCTTCTTCAATTTAATAGAATAGCATAAGGAAAAGTTTCTTGCTCTAATCCGAACCATGTGGGAGTAAGGGTATTGTCCATCTTCATTGTTTTCAATGCAACTACCTTATTAGAAGCACTCTGGGAAGGTCAAAACTCAGTTATAGGAGGAGATTACTGATTAAGCCTAATTATATAGAGTGTGATATATCTGGAGCTGTCTGAACTGGCAGCTTCTTTCTTTTCTACCCAGCATTAAAACAAATATCTTTACGGCCTGTTTCTCCAAAAGAGATAAATGCTATGGCAAAGAACATTACGGGAGTCTTGTTAGTAAACCTGGGTACACCAGACAGCCCTTCTACCCCCCATGTGAGAAAGTATTTGCGCGAGTTTCTAATGGATGGTCGCGTTATTGATATTCCGTACCTGCTGCGAGCCATGCTTGTGAACGGTATCATTGCCCCTTTTAGGGCTCCCAAAAGTGCAAAGGAGTATGCCAAGCTTTGGGAAGACAGGGGCAGCCCACTTAAGTTTTATGGCCTGGACGTGCGTGATATGCTTCAGGAAAAACTGGGGGCAGGCTATAAGGTGGCTCTGGGCATGCGTTATCAGAGCCCCGGCATTGAGAGTGCTTTAGAGGAACTGAGGGCTGCAAATGTGAGCCGCATTGTTGTGGTGCCCCTGTTTCCTCAATATGCTTCGGCTACTACGGGATCTGTTTCTCAAAAGGTGAATTCCATTGTAAACCAATGGCAAATTATTCCGTCTATTGCGCATATTAATCAATTCATGGATCACCCTAAGTTCATTGAGGCTTTTGCAGCCAATGGAAGGTCTATGATGGCCAGGAATGACTACGACCATGTGGTGTTTAGTTATCATGGGGTGCCGGAACGCCATATCAAAAAGGGTTCTGTCGGCAACCAGTGCCAGTTAGGCACTTGCTGCAATGCCTTCCACGACCGGAATAGGTATTGCTATAGAGCACAGTGTTTTTATACCTCTCGCCTACTGGCCAAAGCGCTTGGGCTCAAGGAAGATGAGTATACAACCACCTTCCAGTCTAGGTTGGGCAAAGACCCGTGGATTCAGCCTTACACTGATGAGTTTTTGAAAACGTTGCCCTCTATGGGTAAAAAGAGGGTGCTGGCTTTTTCTCCGGCATTTATTGCCGATTGTCTGGAAACAACCCTGGAGGTTGGAGAGGAGTTCAAAGAAGAGTTTTTGGAGGCCGGAGGCCAGGTATGGGATCTTGTGCCGAGCTTAAACGATTCGCCTCTTTGGGTGGAGTGCCTTGAAGATCTGGTAAAAAAGGCTTAGTCTATCCGATAGATCTGCTCTATTCGCAGTGTTTCTATACTGTTATTAAGAAAGGCACAGGAGGCTTGCCGATTATAAAGTTCTGCTTTCACGATTACTTCCAGTCCGTCTTCGCGATAATTGCTGGGAAGGTATGTGGGCTTATAAAGACGTCCGTTTACATCCAAAACCCACTCGCATTCGGCCATAGCCGGTATGTCTCTCACATCTACGATAGTTCCCTGCAGCTCAACAATGTCAATTTCGCTGTTAGAGCAGGCGCAAATGAAACAGCCCAGCAGGGCTAGAACAACGGCTAGTTTGGTTTTCATGACACGGCTTCCGGAACAAGAATTTCTACCAGCTTATTAACGGTATAGTCTACCTCTTCTATTGTGTTGTACTTGCTAAATGAAAAGCGTATGCCTTGCCTGTTTGGGTCGGCTTTAATGCCATTGAGTACATGTGAGCCCTTGTTGGCTCCGCTGGAACAGGCGCTTCCACCAGAAGCCGAAATACCGTTGATATCGAGACTAAAGAGCAGCATACCGTTGTTTTCATGAGGAGGAAAGCTCACATTGAGAACGGTATACAAGCTACCTTCCGGGCTAATGTCTCCATTGAATTCTACCCCCGGTATGTTTTCGCGTAGCTTCTCAATCATTCGGGTTTTCAACGATTGAACATGTTTTTGATGGGATTCCATTTCAGCATAAGCAATTTCCAGTGCTTTGGCCAGGCCCACAATACCATATACGTTTTCCGTACCGCCTCTGTGGTTTCTTTCCTGTCCGCCACCTTCAATAAACCTACCGATAGTTCTGCTCTTGCACACGCGCAAGAAACCAACGCCTTTCGGGCCATGGAATTTGTGTGCAGCTCCTACTATAAACTGGCAATTCAGTTTTTTTAGGTCGTGCACATAATGCCCCATGGTTTGCACGGTGTCTGAATGGAAGGTGGCTCCATATTCTTTGGCCAGGTCTCCAATCTGCTCAATATCATTGATGGTGCCAATTTCATTGTTGGCGTGCATTATGCTAACTAAAGAATTGGGATTGTTTTTTAACAACTGCTCAAGATGATCCATGTTTACATGGCCTTGACCATCGAGCTCCACATAGCTGGCTTTTACTTTTCCCTGCGCTACTAATCGCTCTACCGTATGGCCAACCGCATGGTGTTCTATCGATGTGGTAATGATATGTTTAATATCGTATGCTTCGACCGTACAACGAATAGCTGTGTTGTCTGCTTCGGTGCCTCCTGAGGTAAAGAAGATCTCGGCCGGAACCGTATTGAGTAATTCGGCCACTTTTCTGCGGGCGTATTCTATTTTTGTTCGAACCTCTCGCCCATGAGCGTGGGTAGAAGAAGGGTTGCCGTACATGTCGAGCATGAGGGGCTTCATTTCTTCAAAAACGTCCGGGTCTAATGGAGTTGTAGCGGCATTGTCGAAGTATACTTTCATGGCTCAAAAAATTAGTTGGCTACAATTTCGCGTATGTCTGACATAATTTTTTGTGCCAGATGCTCTGCAGTTGCAGCCGATTCTGATTCTGCATATATCCTTATAATGGGCTCAGTGTTCGACTTTCTCAAATGAACCCATTCTTTATCGAACTCTATTTTTACTCCATCAATGGTGTTGATGGGTTGCTTTTTATACTGCTCACGAATTCTCACCAACACTTTGTCTACATCGATTTCAGGAGAGAGGTCGATTTTATTTTTAGAAATGTGGTAATTGGGGTATTTGGCTCTCAATATGGAAATTCGTTTTCCAAACTTGGCCAGGTGGGTAAGAAATAGGGCTATACCCACTAGGGCATCGCGCCCGTAGTGTAGTTCCGGATAGATAATGCCTCCGTTGCCTTCACCTCCAATTACAGCATTAATTTCTTTCATTTTTTGCACCACATTTACCTCTCCCACGGCCGATGGCTCATATTGACCTCCGTGTTTTTCGGTAACATCGCGTAGTGCTCGTGTCGAAGATAAGTTAGACACGGTGTTTCCTTTAGTTTGGCTCAATACATAATCGGCCACGGCAACCAGAGTGTATTCTTCTCCGAATACGGTACCTGTTTCATCGACAAAGGCCAGGCGATCTACATCAGGATCTACCACTATGCCCAAATCGTACTTACCGCTTTCCAGCACTGAGCTTATTTGACCCAGGTGCTCAGGTAAGGGCTCCGGGTTGTGTGGAAAATGCCCATTGGGTTCGCAGTAAAGTGCTTCAACATGTTCTACCCCAAGCGCTTTAAGCAGAGGCAATACAGAAATACCTCCTGTAGAGTTTACGGCATCTACCACTATTTTAAAGTTGGCCTTTCGTATGGCTTCCACGTCTACCAGGGGTAGAGCTAAAACCATTTCTATGTGTTTTTGTATGTAGCTGTCGTTGGTGGTTACCTTACCCAGCTTTTTTACTTCGGCAAATCGGAAATTATCCTTTTCTGCGAGCTCCAGTACTTCTTTTCCGTCTTCGCCACTGATAAACTCTCCCTTGTCGTTGAGTAGTTTGAGGGCATTCCATTGCACCGGGTTGTGGCTGGCCGTGAGTATAATTCCACCGCCTGCTTCTTCAATAGGCACAGCTATTTCAACGGTCGGAGTAGTAGACAGCCCGAGGTCTACCACATCAATACCCAGGCCAACGAGTGTAGCCGATACCAGATCGGAAATCATTTGGCCGGAAGGGCGTGCATCTCTACCAATAACGATTTTTCTTTTTCCGGTTTTTTCTACTACCCAAGATCCAAAAGCGGCAGCAAATTTTACAGCGTCAACCGGAGTGAGGCCCTCACCTACTTTACCTCCGATGGTTCCTCGTATTCCAGAAATAGATTTTATGAGTGTCAAAGTCCTATCGTTTTAAGCAGCGTCAAAATTAGTAAAAAGCACCTAACAATAGGGCCTTTTGCCAAGAGATGTACAGTGGGGTATTTATTTGAATTTGGCCAGTACTTTGTCTACTTCATTGTCAGGATTGCCACAGGCTTCTCCGGCTTTTACATCTTTACCACAAAAGCCGCATTTTACTCCTTCTTTGTTCAGGAAGGGACTTTGCGATGCACAGGTGCCTTTAAACTCTCCGTTTTTGAGCAGGAGCAATCTAACGGACATTCCAACAAAAAACAGTGCGACTAATACCAGCGTGAGAATTAATGTTGTCATTATCGACTAATTTGATGCAAATTTAACATTACTGGCTGCATAACACTACCTTTGCGACATAAGTTTCGACTCCATTTTCCGGACCAATGATTGAACCTCCTAAAGATTTACGCAGAAAAGAAAAGCTGGCGGCTTTTGACCGGCTGCTTACTATAATGGACGAACTTAGGCTTAATTGTCCGTGGGATAAAAAACAGACCCTCGAATCCATCAGGCACCTTACTATAGAAGAAACCTATGAGCTCTCTGATGCAATCCTGAACCAGAATCTGGATGAGGTAAAGAAAGAAATAGGTGATCTGATGTTACACATGGTTTTTTACTCTCGAATTGCCGATGAACAAGGGGCTTTCGATGTGGCAGACGCATTGAATGCGATTTGCGATAAGCTGGTGAACAGACATCCGCATATTTATGGTGATGTGGAGGCCAATGATGAGGAGGCAGTAAAAGCGAACTGGGAGAAAATAAAACTTAAAGAAAAGGGTAATCAATCGGTATTGGGCGGGGTTCCTCAATCGTTGCCGGCATTGGTTAAGGCCGTGAGAATTCAGGATAAGGCTCGTGGCGTAGGGTTCGATTGGGAAAAAAAGGAGCAGGTTTGGGAAAAGGTAGAGGAAGAAATGCAGGAGTTCAAAGAAGAATTCAATTCTGAGGAGGGCGAGATTGATAAGGAGCGGGCAACATTGGAGTTTGGCGACTTGCTTTTTTCTCTGGTTAATTACGCCAGGTTTATAGACATAGACCCCGAGGAGGCCCTGGAAAGAACCAATATTAAATTCATCAAGCGATTCCGGTTTTTGGAGGAGGAGTCTAAAAAAGATGGTAAAGATATCGGTGAGATGACTTTGGCCGAAATGGATGAGTATTGGGAAAAAGCCAAACAGTTGAAATGAGCTTTAAGCAACTACTAGCTAAATTTTTGATTTGGCGTATTCGCCACTTGAGCACAAGAAACTTTGTGATCATTGTTGGCGGATTGGTGGGTATAGTTGGTGGAGTGGCGGCCGTTTCGTTAAAAAGCGCAGTTCACTTTATTCAAGAGCTGATAAAGCATACCAATATAGATTATTCCTACTTGTTCTTTCCTGTATTGGGTATTGTTATTACCGCCCTTCTGGCCAAGTATTTACTCAAAGAGCAGTTGGGTCATGGTATTACCACTATTTTATTCTACATCTCCAAAAAATCGAGCATTATTCACCGGAACAAGATGTTTAGCCGAATGATTACCTCGGGTATTACAGTGGGCTGTGGTGGTTCGGTGGGTTTGGAGGCGCCTATTGTGGTTACGGGCTCGGCCATTGGCTCTAACATTGCCCGCCTGATGCACCTCAACTACAAACAGCGCACGCTAATGATTGGCTGTGGAGCTGCAGCTGCCATTTCCGGCATATTTAACTCTCCTGTGGCCGGGGTGATATTCAGCATAGAGGTTATTCTTACAGACATCACCATCGGTACCTTTATTCCCCTGCTTATTGCTTCGGTACTTGGCTCTATGGTTTCCATGTTGCTTTTAGGCGATGATGTGCTTTTTTCATTTGAGCTTACAGACCCTTTTCTGGCTTCAGACTTTGTTTTCTTTCTATTGTTAGGGGCTATTTGCGGTTTGGTGTCTGTGTACTTTACCCGTACCACATTGTGGACCGAAAAGGCAATTTCGAGGGTTAAGCAGGTGTTTCCGCGGGCATTGCTCGGAGGTCTGGCACTCACGGTTATTATTTTTGTGCTGGCACCTCTCTATGGCGAAGGCTATGATTCTATAAAGCTCATATTGCAGGGGCGTGCTCAGGAGATTGTGGCTTCGAGCGCTCTTTTTTCTCAATTTTCTGATCCCTGGTTCATTGTCATATTCGGCTTGGCCATTCTGTTGCTTAAACCTGTGGCCACCGGGTTAACCATTGGTGCGGGAGGAAATGGTGGAATCTTTGCGCCTTCTTTATTTATTGGCGGTATTACAGGTTTTATCTTTTCTCAGGTAAACAACTTGCTCAATACCGGGCACAGTATATCCATTTCAAATTTTACACTGGTAGGCATGTGTGGAGTAATGAGCGGGGTACTGCATGCTCCTCTTACAGCTATATTTCTTATAGCCGAAATTACCAGTGGCTATACCTTGTTTTTGCCATTAATGTTGGTTTCGGCTGTGGCCTATAGTACCAATAGCTATTTCGAAAAGTACTCATTCTATACCTCCAAGCTGGTCAAGTCGGGCGACTTTATACCGTATGATAAAGACAAGCAGGTGTTAAGCCTGATTAGCATTGAAAAAATGATCGAGAAGGATTTGCTCACTATTCATCCGGAGCAAACTCTGGAAGAGCTGGTTGGTTTAATTAAAAAGTCCAGAAGAAATATTTTTCCTGTGGTCAACGAAAAGAGTGAGCTCAAGGGCATTATTACGCTCGATGATGTGCGCGAAATTATGTTCGATCCACAATCTCAAAAAAGTGTAATTGCACAGTCCCTTATGCACAGGCCGCCCGAAACCGTACAGTCCGATGAGAAAATGGAAGAGGTAATGGCAAAGTTTGAGAAGACAGGAGCCTGGAACCTTCCTGTGATAGACCACGGCCAGTATGTGGGAATAGTCTCCAAGTCCAGAATCTTTAATGCGTATCGTACCAAGCTGCGCAGACAACACAAGGAGTAGGTTCAGTGATGCGTACTAACCTGTTCGTTTACAGAGTGTTTTTAAGGGCTCTTCGCTGCATAATTCAAAAAATTCATGAAAGTTATCAACAAGAATTAGAATGAACGGAAGCTATGTAAGTTTCTGAAAAACAGCCGCTTATATGGGGTCTGTGGAAAACTGTGGATAACTGAGTCAAAATGTGGAAAAAAATAGGCTATTTTTTTTGATTCTTTTTTTGTCTAAAACCCATTCGCTCAAAGCCTCCCTGAACAATGTTTTTTTGTTTAACGAATCAGCCCATTCATTCAACAGGAATTTTCATGTTCATTTCTATAAACAAGGCTCTATTGAGAATGGAGAGAGCAGAACCAAAAGTTGTCTATGTTAAGACAACATTAACTTAAAATGTTACAATGGTAAAGCATTGAATAAAATTTTTGAGTGGCGTTTTTCCCGGCCTGTCTTTCATGGAAGTGTCTATTAAAAAAGTACAATTCCAAAAATTGGAGTTTGTGCGTAGGTACATCCATATTTTCTAAGTTTCCAACCCTGAAGCCCTTTCGCTCGTGTAAAACTTGTTGTTGAGATCGAATGGGCTTATGACCTTTCTGTCTATGAAATCGAGAAGTAGTGCATACCCCCTAACCCTGGCCTGGGCTCTATTGCTTTGGTCTGCATTGGCCTGTTCTCCTCAGGGCGAGCAGCGGCTTGAGGTGGTAAAGTTCGATGCTCTTGATGAACTGATTAATAGAGATTCGGAGCAACTGGAGGTGATTAACTTTTGGGCAACTTGGTGCAAGCCCTGTATTAAGGAATTACCTTACTTTGAAGAACTACACTCAGAAAATGAATCGGTACATGTCACACTGGTATCATTAGATTTTGCCGATGAATTCGAAAAGAAAGTGGTGCCATTTGTTGACTCAAGAGGGCTTAGTGCCGATGTGCTCCTGCTTGACGAAATTGATTACAATGCCTGGATAGACCGGGTAGACCCATCGTGGAGTGGAGCCATTCCTGCTACTTTATTGATTAATCACCGTACCAATAAAAGACGGTTTGTTGAAAAAGAACTTACTAAAGAAGAACTTGAGTCAATAATCTCAGAATTAACAAATTAAACCATATCAACATGCAGTTTCTAAAAACAGTTGTTTTGGCCCTTACGCTGGTGTTTGCTACCACAGGCGAACGTATGGAAGGGCTACAGGTTGGCGACAAGGCTGTCGACTTTAACCTGAAGAATGTAGACGGGAAGATGATTTCTCTCAAAACCAACAAGAATGCCAAAGGCTATATTCTTGTATTTACCTGTAATACCTGCCCGTATTCAGTGATGTACGAAGACCGTATTATTGCTTTACACAAAAAATATGCTGAGCAGGGATATCCGGTTTTGGCTATTCAACCCAATGACCCACAAAAATCTCCGGGCGATTCTTTTGAGAACATGCAAGTGAGAGCCAAAGAAAAGGGATTTCCTTTTCCCTATGTGATGGACGAAACCCAGGAGGTAACCAAAACTTATGGAGCTACAAATACCCCTCATGTATATGTGCTTAACAAAACCACCGGTGGCGACTTTAAGATAGAATACATAGGAGCCATTGATAACAATAGCCGTAATGCCGAGGCGGCCAGCAAACGTTATGTAGAGGAAGCTCTGGACAACCTGATTGGTGGTGGAGATGTGCCTATTACAACCACCAAAGCTATTGGCTGCACCATTAAGTGGGGCGAGTAGTTCCACAACTCATTGCATAAGGGGGCATTTCAAAAACGTATTCCGAAACAAGTTTTTGAGGTGCCCTTTGCTATTGGCTGAACTCAGAAGAATTGATGAGCTCCAGAATATCGTCCAGGTATTCCCGGGTGTTCGATAGCCTTGGCACCTTGTGCTGACCCCCCAGCTTACCCCTTCTTTTCATCCATTCATAAAAGGTGCCTGGTTGGGCCTGGTGTACAATGGGTAGGCTAAGAGCAATACTTTTATGTCGCTTGGCATCGTAGTCGGAGTTTATACGCCTTAGGGTGGCATCGAGCACGCGGGTAAAAGTTTCTAAATCGGAAGGTGATTTTTCGAATTCAACAATCCATTCATGGGCCGCATTTTCATTTTCGCCAAAGTACTTTGGCGCTGCCGTAAAGTTGTTTATTTGTGCTCCTGTTTGCTCACAAGCTACCTCTATGGCCTTTTCGGCATTTTCAACCACCACTTCTTCTCCAAAGGCATTAATAAAGTGTTTGGTTCTACCCGATATTTTAATCTTATAAGGGCTGGTGGATGTAAACACAACGGTATCTCCAATCTTATATCGCCAGAGCCCCGCGTTGGTCGATATGAGCAAGGCATAGTGTTCTCCTACCTTTACATCGCCCAGGCCAATCACTTTTGGTTCCTCCTTATGAATCTCTGCATAAGGAATAAACTCGTAGTAAATACCATAATCCAGCATAAGCAGCATATCGTCTGAGCCCGGCTCATACTGTATTCCGAAAAAACCCTCTGAGGCGTTGTAGGTTTCCATATACCTCATTTTTTCTGAGGGGATGAGGTGCTGGAAAATGCTTCGGTAAGGGCCAAAAGCTACCGCTCCATGAAAGAAAACTTCCAGGTTTGGCCAAACCTCAGTTATGTCTTTGGCTCCTTTTAGTTCAAGAATCTTTTGCAACAGCACTATGGTCCAGGTAGGAACACCAGAAATGCTGGTCACATTTTCATCCATGGTTACTTCGGCCATCTTCTGAATTTTGGCCTCCCATTCGTCCATCAGAGCAATGTCGAGAGTGGGGGTTCGTACGAAGCGTGTCCAGTAAGGCAGGTTAGACATAATTACGGCCGATACGTCTCCATAAAACGACTCGCTGTTGCTGTCGTGTTGATTTACTTGCTGGCTGCCTCCAATGGTTAAGCCTTTTCCGTCAAAGAGCCGTGTATCCGGAAAGTGATTGCAATAAATGGACAGCATGTCTTTGCCTCCTTTAAAGTGACACTCCTCCAGGGCTTCATAAGAAACGGGAATGAACTTGCTTCGGGCGTTGGTAGTGCCAGAAGATTTGGCAAACCATTTGACATCGGAAGGCCACAACAGGTTTTGTTCTCCTGCCATGTTGCGTTCGATGTAAGGGCTTATTTCCTCATAAGAGAAAAGAGGAATTAGCTTTCTGAATTGCTCAGGGGTGTGTACATCGGCAAAGCCGTGTGTACGTCCAAATTCGGTGTTGCGTGCGGTGGTTATTAGTCGTTTAAACAACTCTTCCTGCACTTCCAGAGGGTATTTGATGAAAAGCTCAATTTGATGCATTCGCTTTTTCATCACCCAGGTTAGGATGGAGTTGATGATGGCCATTAGATTTTCCTTTTCAGTTCAAAGTGTTGTCCAAGATACACTTTTCTTACCTGTTCATCGGCTGCCAGCTCTTCGGCTGTACCGGCCTTCAGTAGCTTACCCTCAAACATTAAATAGGCTCTGTCTGTAATGGAAAGAGTTTCCTGCACATTATGATCTGTTATGAGGATACCAATATTTCTGTTCTTTAGCTGGGCAACAATGCTCTGTATCTCCTCAACGGCAATAGGGTCTACTCCGGCAAAGGGTTCATCGAGCAGCACAAACTTTGGGTCTACCGAGAGGGCTCGCGCAATCTCTGTTCTTCTTCTTTCTCCCCCGGAAAGAACGCGCCCCAGGTTTTTGCGAACATGGGTTAGGCTAAACTCTTCCAGCAGAAACTCCATTTTATCTTTTTGTTCTGCTTTGCTGAGCTTTGTCATTTCGAGCACAGCCATTATGTTTTGCTCTACGGTGAGCTTGCGGAAAACAGAAGGTTCCTGGGCCAGATAACCAATACCCAGTTGTGCTCTCTTAAACATGGGTAGCGGAGTAATGTCTTCTTTGTCCAGGTAAATGGCTCCCTCATTGGGTTTTATAAGCCCGACAATCATGTAAAAAGTGGTGGTTTTTCCGGCACCATTGGGGCCAAGTAAACCAACAATTTCTCCTTGATTTACTTCTACAGAGATATTGTTTACTACTTTTCTTTTCTTGTAGGTCTTAATGAGGTTGTCAGCACTTAGCTTCATTTTCCTGTTGGGTTAATCGTCAAACTTAATGTCTTTGACAAAGAGTTGGAGGCTTTTTAGTCCTCTGAATTCATTTTCTTCTACAGTAAAGGCCATGTGAAACTTGAGCCCGCAATTCACCAGGTCATAATAATCACCAAGGCCAAAACCAATGGCATCGAAAGCAACATTGGTGCCCGGTTGTTTTACCGTGAATTTTAAATGCTGTTCTTTTAAAAGTTTAACATTTGTGGCCTGTACATGCTCTACCACAAACACGGGCTGCATGTTTTGAGGGCCAAATGGCGCCATTTGTGAAATTATATTGAAGAACTTCCGGTCTATTTCGTTCAGCTTTATAATTGAATCTATGTGAATTGAAGGAATGAGTTGCTCCGGGGTAATGTGCTTGGCTACTACTGCTTCGAACTTTTTGCGAAATGCCTCTACATTTTCGATCGACATGGTTACACCGGCCGCATACATATGCCCTCCGTATTGGTCGAGCAAGTCGGAACACTCGCTGATGGCCGCATAAATATCGAAGCCGTCTACTGATCGAGCGGAACCGGTGACCTTTTCATTGGATTCGGTGAGAATCACCGTTGGTCTGTAAAACTTTTCGATGCAGCGGGAAGCTACTATTCCAATTACCCCTTTGTGCCAGTCTTCTTTAAAAAGCACAGTAGCTTTGGCATTGGCAAACTCCTCGTTGGTACTGATCATTTGAATAGCCTCTTCGGTAATGGTGCTGTCAAAGTCCCTTCTGGCATCGTTCTTATTATTAACCATTTCGGCCAGCAAGTTGGCTTCTTCTTCGTTGTTAGCCAGTAATAGTGCTACGGCCGATCCGGCATGATCCATTCTGCCGGCCGCATTGATACGGGGCCCTATGCCAAATACTATTCCGGAGATTGTAAGATCTTTGTTGGTTTTGCAAAGGTCTATTAGCGACTTGAGTCCGGGTCTGGGCGATTGGTTAAGCTTTTTAAGCCCAAAGTGAGCCAGTATTCGGTTTTCGCCAGTAATTGGTACTATATCTGAGGCTATAGAAACGGCCAGCAAGTCTAAGTAGGCCCAAAGCTCTTTCATATCGATACCACTTTGCAGACTAAACCCTTGCAACAGCTTAAAGCCAACTCCGCAGCCTGATAGTTCTTTGTAGGGGTAAGGACAGTCGTTTCTTTTTGGATCTAAAACAGCATAGGCAGGGGGTAGCTCATCGCCAGGAGTATGGTGGTCGCATACTATTACATCGATGCCCAATTCTTTGGCGAGCTGAATTTTTTCGTAGGCTTTAATGCCACAATCCAGTGTTACAATCAGCGAATAGTTATTTTGGGCCGCATAGCGAATACCTGCTTCGGAAACCCCGTAGCCTTCTTTGTAGCGGTCGGGAATATAGTATTCCAGTTTATTGTAAAATCTGGAGAGAAAGCCGTAAAAGGTGGCTACGGCAGTAGTCCCATCCACATCATAATCACCATATATCAGAATGCCCTCCTCATTACCAATGGCCTCGGTGAGCCGGTTTACAGCCCGATCCATGTCTTTCATGAGAAATGGGTCGTGAAGCTGCTCCAGGCTGGGTCTAAAGTAATCCCTGGCTTCTTCAAAGGTGTTTATGCCTTTGAGTTGAATTAGTTTGGCCAGGGTTTCGCTCACGCCCAGCTCCTGCTGAAGGGTATGCACGGCTTCACCATCAAAATCTTCCTGAATAATCCACCGTTTCTGCATTCGTTAAAATTAAGGGATAATAGGCTATCAGTACAAAAAAAGCAGTGCCATCTGATGACACTGCTTTTCAGATTGGCTATTTCGTTATTAGTTAGAACCGGCCGGTTCTTTAATTACATCTTTCAATGGAACTCGCTGCCCGTCTCTGTAAGGAACAATCCAGGCATCTTCTACTCCCATCTCTCTCAGATATCTTTTAAGCACATTGGCATCTTCATAGTTTCGGAAGTTTCCGATCACATACTTTCGAAGGTCGTCTGCTCCCTCCTCGGCAAATTCTTTGGAGGTCCCGGCATATTTCTGAAGATCTATTTTTCGGAAAGCACCTACCTGTACTTTGAATACCACACCTTTGGAGAAGTCTTCTCCATTAATAATGTCTGGATTATAGGCGGGTTGTTGTGGTTTTGCTTTGAGGTTTTCAATTTCGTTTTGAGCCGCCTGGTAAGCCGCCTGCATACGGGTAACCTGTTTTTGCAAATCACTGATTTTCTCGTCTTTTGAAGAAACCTGAGCCTCCAATGAGCTGATTTCGCTTTCCATACTGGCTATTTTAGCCTTGTTGCTGGTGTTCTCTTCATAGAGAATACGGAAGTCTTCAGGAGACATTTTCTTCTTCTTTTTCTTCCACTCTTTAAGTTCTTTCTTGGTTAGTGGACGGGTGTCTGAGGTTTGGGCTACAGTGAGCCCCGCTACCATTACACCCAACAGAAGAGTTAATATTGCCTTTTGCGCTTTCATGAGAGTCGGTTTTTCAAGTTCAATATATGACAAATTAGCGGAATCTTATCAGCTTTTCAAACTGCCGATCATGTCTTCCGGTCTCACCCACTCGTCAAACTCTTCGGCTGTCAGGTAGCCAAGATTCACGGCCTCTTCTTTTAGTGTGGTTCCGTTTTCATGGGCTGTTTTGGCAATTTTGGCCGCCTTCTCATAGCCTATTTTTGTATTCAGAGCGGTTACCAGCATTAGGCTGTTATTCAGGTGCTGCTGAATGTTTTTGTAGTTGGGCTCTATACCTATGGCACAATTGGCTTCGAAAGACACACAGGCATCGCCTAGTAAACGAGCCGATTGCAGTACGTTGTATGCCATTACGGGCTTAAACACGTTTAGTTCGTAGTGTCCCTGGGTGCCACCAACCGTTACAGCCACATCGTTGCCCATTACCTGCGCGCAAACCATGGTCATGGCCTCGCACTGTGTGGGATTTACTTTGCCGGGCATAATTGAGGAACCGGGTTCGTTTGAAGGAATAATGATTTCGCCAATGCCTGACCGCGGGCCGGAAGCCAGCATTCGGATGTCGTTGGCAATCTTATTAAGCGATACTGCGAGTTGTTTGAGTGCACCATGCGTTTCTACCAGGGCATCGTGAGCGGCCAGTGCCTCGAATTTATTTTCTGCCGAAACAAAGGGAAGTCCGGTAAACTGGGCTATTTTTTTGGCTACCAGATCAGCGTAACCCTCCGGGGTGTTTATTCCGGTGCCTACGGCTGTGCCCCCCAATGCAAGTTCAGAAAGGTGATCGAGCGTATTGCGCAAGGCTTTAAGTCCATGGTTAAGCTGCGATACATAGCCTGAAAACTCTTGCCCAAGGGTAAGAGGAGTGGCATCCATTAGGTGAGTACGGCCAATTTTCACCACTTTCATAAAGGCATCTGATTTGGCCTTTAGCGTATCTCTGAGTTTTTCGACTCCGGGAATAGTGGTTTCTACAATCATTTTATAGCAGGCAATGTGCATGCCTGTAGGGAAGGTGTCGTTAGACGATTGCGATTTGTTCACATCGTCATTCGGGTGAACCAACGGTTTGCCTTCGCCCAGTTTATTACCGGCCAATACATGCGAACGGTTAGAAACCACTTCATTCACGTTCATGTTCGATTGCGTACCAGATCCTGTCTGCCAAACTACCAGCGGAAATTGATCATCGTGCTTGCCCTCAAGAATCTCATCACAAACCTTAGAAATCAGATCTCTTTTCTCTTCAGAAAGAACGCCTAGCTCACAGTTGGCATGGGCTGCGGCTTTCTTCAAGTAGGCAAAGCCATAGACCACCTCTAAGGGCATGCTGGCTTCCGGGCCAATTTTAAAGTTATTTCTTGAGCGCTCGGTTTGAGCTCCCCAGTATTTATCGGCAGGTACCTGAACCTCGCCCATGGTGTCTTTTTCTATTCTGTATTCCATAGTGTTTGCTTTTTTCAGAGGAGGCCAAAATTAGCTATAGAAAGCATGGAATTGAAATGATTTTACCAGGAACTTGAGGTGGACAGGTGGGCTGCCTTTTAGTGGCTGAGGAGTTGCATTTTACCGATGGGGCGTCTCGTAAATATTTTTTTGTCGAGTCGTTCTGAAGTTTACCGATGCCAGGCGTCTGTTTACCGAATTCCATCATCTTCAAGCTTCAGGTTCAGCGTACATTTGAACAGTCAAAAACAACAAACAACTCTTTGGATTAAGGTTGGTCGCCTTAAGAGCCCAAAGGCAAACTCAAAATAAAAACAGCAACACTAATCAAATGGAAACGAAAATGGATAGACGCGTATTAATTGGTACTTTGTTTCTGGTTATAGGAGCAGTACTCACGCTGGACAACCTGGATATATTCGATATCGACTTGCCCGGGTACCTGTACCGGTGGCACACTTTTCTGGTTGTCATAGGTATTTTTATGGCTACCGTAAGAGAAAAGGTAGGCTTTGGTGTAACGCTCATTATAGTAGGAGGTGTCTTTCTGCTGGGCGATATGGCCGACTACTACTGGTGGGACTTTGAAATCGGAGATATTTTCAGATTGTGGCCGCTCGTTTTTGTAGCTATAGGAGCCTCACTCATCTTTAAAAAGGCACAGCACCGCGATTACGAAAAAAAAAATATTAGCGGAGACCTCGACTTCGTTGATGAACTGGCCGTCTTTGGAGGAGCCGAACGAATGGTTACCTCAAAAGAGTTTAAAGGCGGAAAACTCACCTCTATTTTTGGAGGAACAGATTTAAATCTCATTAACGCAGACCTAAGCCACGGCACGAATGTTTTGGATGTATTTATATTATTTGGCGGTTGCGATATTCGTGTACCTGCTGACATGAATGTGAAGGTTAAGGTTACGGCCATTTTCGGTGGATTTTCTGATGAACGAAAAATGATTGCCGAGAATGAAGCCAACGAAGGAAAAGAGCTCATCGTTCAGGGGCTGGTTCTCTTTGGAGGTGGTAGCGTAAAGTGATTTAGGGGCCTCTTTGATTGAAGAGGCTCTTTTATTTATCCTTCTCTGAGCTAATCTGCCAACAGGCGGGCTCGTTTAAGGGGCTTTTTTGGAAGGTGCTAAAGCAAGTTCGGCACACCGGGCTGAATCGTTTGAAAGAGCTTCTTGATTAAAACAGGTTTCTAAATTTTACTAAATTCCGCTTTCGGGCGGTTTTTTTATGCAGCATCCCTTTTTAAAAAACAGAAACTTCATTCCCTATTTGGGCACCTGGTTGCTTGTGGCCTTTGTTTTTGGTTTTGCCCTGTATAATTTCTACGGGCTCGACTGGCAAACCGCATTGTTAGACTCATTGGTATTCAATGCTCTTTTTATGGGGCTTGGGCTGGCTTACTGGTTCAATGTGCGCTATAGCACTTTCGATAAATCTCAACTGGTAAACCAATTGGTGAGTCACTTAGCAGCTGCAGCTATTTCCATAGTAGTTGGTGTGGTAGTGTTTAAGTTTATTATACTTTCTCTTATTCACGATGAGTTCTATGAAGAGTTCCTTACCTCTTCTGTGCCGTTGAGAGGGGCACTGGGAGTGTTATACTATGCCATTGTGGTGCTTATTTACTATCTCATACTTTACTATGACGATCTTAACACGCGATCTAAACAACAGGCACAGCTAGAGACTATGCTCAAAAGCTCGGAGCTGGAAATGCTCAAGTCGCAGATAAACCCCCACTTCATATTCAATAGCCTCAATTCCATTTCCTCACTCACTCTTATTGCCCCCGATAGAGCCCGGGAAATGGTGATAAAACTTTCGGACTTTCTTCGCTACTCTCTGGGTAAAGAGAATGACCAGATGAACACCGTTGAAGATGAAATCAACAATATCATGCTGTATCTGGACATTGAGCGAGTACGGTTTGGCGAGCGACTAAGGGTAGAAAAGGAACTGTCTGATGAGGTAAAGCACAACAAACTGCCTAACCTCATCCTTCAGCCACTCTTTGAAAATGCCATAAAGCACGGCATATATGAGAGCCTTGGAGAAATTACCATTCAACTGAAGGCCTGGAGAGAGGGCAGCCTGCTCAAAATTCAGGTGAGCAATGAGTATGACCCCGAAGCCGTGTCAAGAAAAGGAAAAGGAATAGGTTTGAAGAACGTGAGAGAACGGTTGGCACTTATTTACGGAGTGAGCCAGTTGGTGGAGGTTAGCAAAACAGATGGTATTTTCACGGTACGTTTAGACATTCCTCAAACAACAGCGGATTCATGAAGGCAATAATTATAGATGACGAAAGCCTGGCCAGAGAGCTCATTAAGGCCTATCTCAAAAAGTTTGATCAGATAGAAGTGATAGCGGAGTGTGCCGATGGGTTTGAGGGACTTAAGGCCATTCAGCAGCATGGCCCCGACCTTATTTTTCTGGACGTTCAAATGCCCAAGATTACGGGCTTTGAAATGCTGGAGCTTATAGATAATCCGCCTGTGGTTATTTTTAGTACCGCGTTTGACCAGTATGCCATAAAGGCTTTTGAGCTGAGTGCAGTAGATTATTTGCTTAAACCCTATTCCGAATCGCGCTTTGAAGAAGCTGTTAAAAAAGCCATTGCCAGAGTAGGTCAGCAGTCGGAGCAAAAACAAAAGCTCGATAAACTGCAAGAAAGCCGGGCTGAGCAGGATACGCTCGATCGGATGGTGGTGAAAACAGGCAACAAAATTCAAATTCTCTCGCTCAAACAAATACATCATTTCGAAGCACAAGACGATTACGTGGCCATTCATTCCGATCAGGGTAAATTTCTCAAACTAATGCGCATGAAAGCCCTGGAAAACGGATTACCTACCGATGACTTTGTGCGTATACACCGCTCCCACATAGTCAATGTAAAGCACATAGAGAAACTGGAGCTATACGAGAAAGACTCCTATATACTCTACCTCAAAAATGGCCAGCAACTACCAGTGAGTAGAAGCGGGCACAGTCGCTTAAAAGAGGTACTGAGGTATTGAACACATATAGAAAAGCTAAAACTCTGTATGAGTTACTGACAACGCGTATAATTAATTTACCTTCCCAACAGCCCCACTTTTACAACTCATCCTCCTAATACTACGGTTCAGTAAGAGATTTTTCCCTGACCCCAAGGCTTAAACCACCTTTGGTTTATCAAAAGCCCAACGGTTATGAAAAAACTCACAACACTGCTCTTCTTTCTATTGGTAGGAACAGCCTACGCACAAACTACCATAGAAGGGAGGGTTTTAGACAAAATGCAACAGACAATACCCGGAGCTAATGTTTACATTAAGAATAGTTTCGATGGTGCCGTAAGTAAAAGCGATGGTCAGTTTTCTTTTAGCAGCACTCTCGAAGGTAAACACGTTCTGGTGGCCAGTTTTGTAGGCTACAAAACCCTTGAACTGGATGTAGAATTGAATGGTAACCCGGTGCAAGTAGAGCTTGTGCTGGAAGAAGTTATTAATAAGCTTGATGGCGTAACCATTACGGCCGGAGCTTATGAGGCCAGCGATGTTAAAAAGGTAACAGTACTAAAACCTCTCGATATAGTGACTACCGCCAGTGCTGCTGGCGACATTATGGGAGCTATAAATACCTTACCGGGAACAGCCACTGTAGGCGAGTCGGGGCGACTCTTTGTAAGAGGAGGCGAAGGCTACGAAACCAAGGTGTTTATTGATGGTTTGGAGGTTAGAAATGCCTTTGGAGCCACCGTGCCCAATGTGCCTACACGAGGAAGGTTTAGCCCGTTTTTGTTCAAAGGAACAACTTTTAGCACGGGCGGCTATTCGGCCGAATTCGGACAAGCCCTCTCCTCCGTATTGGCCCTTAACTCCAACGATTTACCCGATGAATCTCAGGCCGATATATCACTGATGTCGGTAGGAGCCGATGCTGCCTACACCAAGCGTTGGGAGAACACCAGCCTTTCTGCCAAAGTACAGGTGACAGACCTAAGGCCTTATCAGGATTTGGTAAAACAGAACTTTGATTGGGAAGAAGCTCCAAACGCCACCGTTACGGAGTTGGTATTTAGGCATAAGGTAAGCCAAACAGGCCTGCTTAAAGTGTATTTCAATACCGATCAGTCAGACTTCATTATTCGCCAGACCAATTTAGACAGCCCGAACCGAAAAGATACGCTAGACCTTGAAAACAAGTACCTATACCTAAACGCGAGCTACCGCGATGTACTCAGCAGCAGGTGGTCACTGAAGAGTGGAGTGTCGCTCACGAGCAACAAAGACTTTCTGGCTTTTAACAGCCATCAGCTGGCAGGCGAGGAGCTGGGTATGCATTCCAAAATAACTCTTCAGTGGGAGGCTGCCGAAAAGCTTTCCATCAACATGGGCTCCGATTGGTTTAGCCGTGAATACCTGAGAAGGGTAAAACCCGTGGGTGAGGGTGCTTCTAAAACAAGCTTCAAAGAAAACCTGCTAGCCAATTTTGTAGAGGCCGATTACTTTGCTTCCAACCGGTTTGTGGTAAGAGTTGGACTTAGAAATGAGTATACCAGCCTTACCCATCAGAACTTTCTGAGCCCACGGGTGGCCATGTCGTATAAGCTCAATCAGGAGGGTCAATTCTCTTTGGCTTATGGCCGTTTTGTACAAGCTCCCCAAAACGACTACAGCGCTATTCAACCGGCTTTAAGACCCGAACAGGCTACACACTATATTCTCAACTATCAACACATTCGTAACAACAGAATTTTCAGAATAGAAACCTACCTGAAGAACTATGACAACCTGGTGAAATTTGGCACCGAACGCGATACTAACCCAAACAACTACAACAATATGGGCGAAGGTTCTGCAAGAGGGTTTGATGTGTTTTGGAGAGACAATGAAACCCTAAAGAATACAGACTACTGGGTGTCTTATTCTTATGTGGATGCCGAACGCAACTATAAGAACTTTCAGCAAAAGGCAACCCCATCATTCATTTCGTCTCATAACCTATCGGTGGTTATTAAGCACATGATAGACCCCCTTCGCACTCAGGTGGGGGCCACATTCAACTATGCTTCGCCAAGGGCCTATACCAACCCTAACAAGCCCGGCTTTCAGAATAGTCAAACACCCAGCTTTCAAGACATTAGTGTGAATGCTGCAGTACTTATTAAGCAGAACATTATTCTCTACTGCTCTTCCTCTAACCTGCTGGGGCGCGAAAACATATTTGGTTATGAATATGCCAGCCAACCTAACGGCCAAGGCGTATACGAGGGCCGCCCAATAGGGCAGGGCGCCAAACGGTTTCTCTTTGTAGGCCTATTTATTACACTCACTAAAGATCAGAAAAACAATCAGTTAGATAACCTTTAAGTCAAAAATTATGAAAACAGTATTCACCATTCTATTAAGCATTATGCTTGCTTTGCCTACTACCCCCACACAAGACAATGGCTATGAACTCACGGTGCAGGTAGAGGGCATCAGAAACCGCAACGGATATATTGCCATAGGACTCTTCGACCGCCATGGCGATTTTCCCGAAGGCGATGGACTTCAGTCCAAATATGTAGAAGTAAAAGGGTCTAGTGTAGAAGTTGTATTTAAGGGACTCAAAGAAGGAGAGTATGCTATTGCTGTAATGCACGATGAAAACGGCAATGAGGAAATGGACTATGCGCAAAACGGAATGCCCAAAGAGGGCTATGGCTTTTCGCTCAATGCCGAAGGAGAAATGGGACCGCCCAGTTTTGGTGAGGCATCTTTTAAGCTCACGCAAAATACGGTTCAGTCCATAGACCTGATTTACCTGCTTCGGTAAACCTGAGGTTACTCTACAGTTGGTCAGTAAAAATCAACAGTTCAGTAGCCTTCTTTTTATCAGCCTTTTATACCTCATTAGTTTAGACTCATAATAAAAACAACATGAAAAAGATTATACTCATTATCGGGCTTGTTGTAGCCACAGTGGCTCTCAAAGCTCAAAACCAACAAGCATACCAGCAGGCTATGGGCAAGGGTCTGGGTCAACTGGCAACCGCTCAAACCCTGGAAGAACTGCAGGCAGTTGCCGCTCATTTTGAGCGCATAGCTGCGGCCATGCCAGACCAGTGGCACCCGCATTACTATGCCGCCCTGGCCAACATCAATGCTTCGTTTAGGGTTGAAGGAGTGGCTGAAAAAGACAAGTATACCCAAAAGGCCCAGGCCTTTATAGATGCGGCCGATAAGGCTTCTCCGGATAACTCGGAAGTAGTGGCCCTGCAAGGCTATAAATACATGATAGAGCTTTCGGCCGACCCTGCCAATCGAGGACAGTCATTATCACAAAAAGCCATGCGATATTTTGGTAAAGCTTTGCAGATAGACCCCAAAAACCCAAGGGCCAATATCTTTCTGGCCCAAATGGAAATGGGCATGGCTCAATTTTTTGGTTCTTCTACAGAAAAGGCCTGTGGCCAGGCCAGCCAGGCACTTAAACTCTTTGAGAGCTCTGGTTCAGCACAGTCGTTTGATCCTGCATGGGGGAAAGAAGTGGCCGAAGAAATAGTGAGCCAGTGTGGCAAATAGATTTTTGAACCCATGGAAAAGGCCTTAATAATATCACATGTGGTGGCCGGTAGTGCCTCCCTTCTTTCGGGCTTGCTGGCTGCCTTTTTGGGAAAGAAAGGTGGCTGGTGGCACCGCTTGTCAGGCCGGGTATTTTACTGGTCTATGTTCTGGGTGTTCATTAGTGCAATACTGCTCATTTCTTTTGTGCGGTTCAGCGCCTTTCTAATGGTGATAGCCGTATTTAGTTGGTATATGACTTTTTCCGGAGTTCGCGTGCTGACGTTGAGAAAGACGCTTCAGCCTCTTTTTATAGATTGGCTGGCCGCATGCCTTACCATGGCCTTTGGTCTGTTTAGTATGGGGTTGGGCCTTTACTACCAGTGGCAGTATGAATGGGCTTCGGTATTGGGCTATTTGTGCCTGTTTTTTGGCTTCTTTACCATGCAAACCGGTTGGCTCAACTTTAACGGATTCAGAACTGTGCATAAGGCAGAAAAAATGTGGTGGTGGTTTGCCCATATGAACTCCATGTGTGGGGCGCTTATAGCCAGCATTACAGCTTTTTTGGTTCAGAACGGAAGAGCCTTCGACCTGCCGTCATCTATGAGCTGGGTGCCCTGGGTGTTTCCTGCTATGGTGGGGTTGCCCTTAGTGTCTTACTGGGCCAATAAGTATCGAAAGAAATTTAGAGTCGGCAAATATGCCGTTGGCAACAATTGATTTTTAGTTAGATTTATCTGATGGGCTACCTACAAAACCTGAACTGGAAGACCGAACTTAGAAACACCTTTCTTATTTTCTTCTTCGGCTCATTTACCTCATTTCTGTGGTGTTTCAGTTGTATATGGGAAATAGAAAAAGAAATTTTCTCTATGACCTTTACCGGGCTCATGTGGGTGTTCTTGTGGCAGGGAAACGGCCACCTGTCCGATTACCTGAGTTCTAAAATCTCCTGGCTCGAAAACCCACTCAAACGGTTTATCTGGGGCATTGTGGGAGTACTGGTTTACTCTCCTGCTGCGGTATACTTTCTGTACCTTATGGCATTGTGGACCTTGAACATTAAGGTTGACAACGTAGGGACAATAGCCCTTATTTCTATCGGAATTACGTTTGTCATTAGCTTTTTTCTCAATGCTGCGGAGTTTTTACGCAACTGGAAACAAACCGCGCTCGATGCCGAAAGGCTAAAGAAAGAGCAAATGGCTACCCGGTACGAGTCACTTAAAAATCAGGTAAACCCACACTTTCTGTTCAATTCACTCAACGCACTTACCAATCTGGTTTATGAAGATCAGGACTTGGCAGCCGACTTTATCCGGCAGTTGTCCAAAGTATATCGCTATGTGCTGGAAACACGATCTAAGGAGGTAGTGAGCCTTGAAACAGAAATGAAATTTGTAGAATCTTATCTCTTTCTGCAGCATATACGCTTCGATGACAAGCTAAGGGTTGAAGCCAGCGTGAGCGGTTTTGAAAACCGGATGCTACCGCCTCTTGCTTTGCAAATGCTGCTCGAAAATGCCATTAAGCACAATACCATAGCTAAAGATGAACCGCTCACCATCTCCATTAGAGTAGAAGAAGACATGCTGGTGGTGGAGAACAATCTGCAGATTAAGAATATTCCTACTGAAGAAAGCTCAGGAATGGGCTTGGCCAATATTAAGGCCCGCTACGAGTTTTTGAGCGACAAGCCCGTGGTGGTAGAGAAAACAGAAAGTTATTTTAGGGTTAAACTTCCACTTTTAAGCATTTCAGAATGAAGGTTTTAATTGTAGAAGATGAGTCTATGGCCGCCAAGCGGCTGTCAGCCCTGTTGAAGAAGATGGAGCCGACAGTTGAAATACTTGATCAACTAGACTCCGTTAAAACAGCCGTAAAATGGCTTAAAGTCAATGAAGCGGATCTGTTGTTCTTCGATATTCAGCTGGCCGATGGCTTAAGTTTCGAGATACTGAATCAGGTAAGCGTTAAAGCACCCATCATATTTACCACAGCTTTCGATGAGTACGCCATCAGGGCGTTTAAGGTCAACAGCATAGACTATCTGCTCAAGCCCATAGACCCCAAAGAACTGGAAATGGCATTGGCCAAGTTTCATAAAAACTTTGAAGACAAAAGCCCAGTTGTTCCCAATATGCATATGCTCCAGGAAGCTATGAAAATGCTCTCCAGGCAATATAAAGAGCGCTTTGTGGTGAAAGTAGGGGAGCATATTCATACCCTTGCTGTAAAAGACACAGCCTATTTTTTCAGTCAGGAAAAAGCCACCTATTTGGTAACGGAAGGCGGCAAACGATACATCATTGACTTTACTCTGGAAGAAGTGGAGGGTCTGGTAGATCCGGATGAGTTTTTTCGGATCAGCCGTAAATACCTTGTCTCAATGCGAGCCATAAAAGACATTATTACCTACTCTAACAGCCGCTTGCGCATTATGTTGAGGCAGGCAGACGACATGGATGCCATTGTGAGCCGCGAAAGGGTGCAGGATTTTAAAAAGTGGCTTGATCGGTAGACGATAAGCTCTATTTTCGTGTATGCGTATAGGCTTGGTTCTCTCTTTACTCTTATTCTCATCCATTCTTATAGCCCGCCAACAGCCCTCTGGCACGTGGGTGATGGCCTACAGCAAAGCCCGCCAACCGGTACTTTCGGCCACTATGGAACAAGGCGAACTTGTTTTTGACAAAGGCACTCCTTTCGACTCTTCTGAGGTGTATACTCCCGGCCTGATGGTACTGCAGTTTGGAGATGCCCGAACAGCTAAAAGCTACTCCTGGGACGGCAACGAAAACTGGCGATGGCGGATAATTCAGGATAGTCTGCTGATGTTTGGACAGAGAGATACCCTGTATGGTCGGTTAAGTACAGATGAAATAGTGCTTAGCTCTACTATAGACGCTGTGCCTACAGAATACACTTTTCTCAAAGTAGAAAGTGGTTTGAGCCTAACTACTCTGCCTGCAAAAGCTCAACTAGAGCTCTCGATCGATGAACATGTGTTTGATGGACAGCGGTGGTTGTTTCAAAAAGATACAGTTTACGCGGTGAACACGGCCACTCCGGGACAAGAGCTTTTTTTAACAACTCTGGAGCCGCTGCAAGTGGTTGAGTATGCAATAGATAAAGCCCATGGTAAAGTAGAGTTAGGCATCATTTACCTGTTTCAGGAAAAGCGCAAGCGCTATGTGGGCTTGTTTTATCCGGTGGTAGACGATTTTACACGCCCAAAAGCCAGGCGGCTGAATTTTCGGTTGAAATAGAAAAAGCCTTTAAGCTTTAGGTTCCTCAAACAATTCTCTTGCGTATTCAATTGGTCTATTGAAAAAGCCAATATATTTGCGCGCTTTTTATGTCGGTTGTTCGCAAGGTGAGGGCAGTAGAACGGGTTTTTGCTGCACTCGATATCGAGATCAGGTCCTTTCAGAAGACTACCCAAATCAACTGCCTGGCAGGCTGCGGCAAATGTTGCTTTAAGCCTGATATTGAGGCTACCCCTCTGGAGTTTCTTCCTTTGGCTTTCGACTTATTTTTGACCAGACGCATTGATGAAGCCTATGCCCAGTTGGCCAATGCGCAGTCGTATTGTCTTCTGTTTGCACCTAAGCCGCTCAGCCTGGACAAAGGCAGTTGCAGCCAGTATGTACACAGGGGGCTAATTTGCAGGCTTTTTGGCTATTCGGCCATGAAAGGAAAAAACGGAGAGCCTAAGTACGTTACGTGTAAGATTATTAAGGAGTCCCAGCCGGAAAAGGTGGCTCATGCGCAGGCCTTGAGCATTCAGGGCAACGAAGTGCCAATGATGAGCGACTATTATTTTAGAATCCGTTCCATAGACCCAGACTTAGGCACACACCGCTACCCAATCAATGAGGCCATTCGAAAAGCTATTGAGTACGTAATGGCCTACTATGCCTACCGTAGAAGACCTTCTTTGAAAAGAAAGCTCATTGCTTAATTTTTCTATTACCGGGTGAGCTCCGGTTGTATAGAGGCATGGCGCTATACAGGAGAGGAAACTATCCTATGTTTCCATTCAATTTCTCCCAATAGTTTTCAGAGGCTTCCCTGGAGTTATTTCAATGAATTGGGAGAGTTACAGAATAAAAAAACGAGGGTGTCTTAAAAAACCAACTTAGCGTCACCCTGAACTTGCCTGCCCGCGGCAAAGGCAGGTTTCAGGGTCTTTATATCGCTGATAATCCAACTCATAGATTCTGAAATAAATTCAGAATGACGAGCTTTGAAGGTTTTTAAGACACCCCCGCTCAATATCGGTTTAGGTGTTTTTAGTTGCCTCCGTTGGCTCTTTGCATAGGGTTAGAACCAGTAGACTGTCCTCTGGCTCCACCACCGCCCCAGCGGAACAGCTCAAATCGAGAAGGCTTGCTTACTCTCGGGAAGTAGTTATTGTCTTCATCCGTATCGGCCGTTTCTCTGTAAGGATCCAGTCTAATTTGCACCACCTCTTTATCTTTCATAAAGGCTTTGGTAATGTGCTCTTCGTTCTTTCTCCATATATAGGCCGGAATTCGCTCCACTTCCTTAGTACCATCCACATAAGTCCACTCAATGATTAGCGGCATTACCAGTCCGCCTTTGTTGGTAAACTCAATTTCGTAGAAGTTTTTATTATCGCCCAACAGTGCTCTCTCTTCTGCCGAAAGGGAGGCTGTAAATCTCTGATAAGCTCTTTTCGCCTCTTCGGTTACTTCAAACTCATCGTAAGTATGGTAGAAGTCCTGAAGCTTGGGGTCTTCCTCCACTAAGAACTTCATTCCTTCCTCGCGGTTTCGACTATCGGCTATATCGGTATTTTCCAAAGCGTCTTCGGCAGCAGCAATGGGATACTCTATTTCCGGGTTTTTGGTGTCTAGCTTATACCATCTCACGTTTTCAATGGCAATGTCTACATGGTCTATGGTGAAGTACCAACCTCTTATGAACCAATCGATATCTACCGCAGAAGCGTCTTCCAGTGTTCTGAACAAGTCGTCAGGAGTTGGGTGCTTGAAGGCCCAACGCTGTGCATATTGCTTAAAGGCGAAGTCGAACAGTTCGCGACCCATAATGGTTTCGCGCAGAATATTGAGACCAGTGGCTGCCTTGGCGTAGGCATTGTTGCCAAAACCTATTATGTTTTCTGAGTTGGTCATAATGGGTTCCAACTGGTCTTTGGGCAGAGCCATGTAAGGCGCAATTTTATAGGCAGGTCCTCTTCGGTGAGGGTAGTTGTTGTCAAACTCCTGCTCTGTCAAATACTGAACAAAAGTGTTAAGCCCCTCATCCATCCAGGTCCACTGGCGTTCGTCAGAATTCACAATCATAGGGAAGAAGTTATGCCCTACCTCGTGAATAATTACACCAATAGCACCCCATTTGGTAGACTCTGAGTAGGTACCGTCAGGCAAAGTTCTACCATAGTTAAAGCAAATCATTGGATACTCCATTCCGTTCGAAGCCTCTACAGAAATTGCCACAGGATAAGGATAAGGAATGGTGTATTTAGAATAAGTTTTGAGCGTGTGAGCTACTACTTTGGTAGAGTAACGCTCATAAATACCATAGGCTTCTTTGGCGTAGTAAGACATAGCCATTGGGTGCTTTTCGCTGCCTTCAATGTCTACAGCCATGGCATCCCAAACAAACTTTCTGGAAGATGTCCAAGCAAAGTCCCTCACATTTTCTGCCTTGTAGTGCCAGGTTTTAGTGCCTGAAGCTTTTTCCTTTTCATTGGCTTTGGCTTCTTCGAGAGTTACAATTTTCACCGGTTCATCGAAGGTTTTTTGAGCCTGAGCCCATCGCTTCTGTTGCTCTGCGTTGAGCACTTCTTTAGGGTTTTGCAACCAGCCGGTTGAGCCAACAATGTGGTCAGACGGTACTGTCATTTTCACATCGTAGTTTCCAAAGGTGAGGGCAAACTCACCACGGCCGGTAAACTGTTTGTTGTTCCAGCCCTGAAAGTCGGAGTAAACCGCCATGCGTGGAAACCATCCCGTAATGGTATAAATATAGTTGCCGTCTTCCGGAAAATACTCATGACCACCACGTGCTCCCGATTCGTTTCTAGGGGTGGTGTTGTACCACCAGCGAATGTTGAACGATATTTTCTCGCCCGGTTTAAGTACCTGAGGCAAGTCTATTCGCATCATGGTTTGGTTGATGGTGTAAGGCAACTGGCTGCCTTTGGCATCAGTAACCTCTGTAATATGAAATCCCCAGTCGTTGTCGTGCCCATCAAGAGCGTCAATTTGGTCATAGGTCATTCTGGGTCTGATGCTGCTTTCGTCAAACTTGTATGAATCGTTGTCCGGATGTCTTACGTTTTCGTCCAATGCCAACCACAGGTAGGTCAGCGGATCTGGCGAATTGTTAAAGTAAGTAATGGTTTCGTAGCCATCCAGTCGTTGATTTTCATCATTCAGGGTCGCTTCAATTTTGTAGTCGGCCCTTTGTTGCCAGTACTTGGGCCCCGGAGCTCCGGAAGCACTTCTGTACATGCTGGGGTCCCGCAGCATTCGTTCTAGCTGCTCAAATCTTTTTCCGTGGTTACTGTTTACAATCTGGGCAAAAGCACTGCCTCCCAGTATACAGAAAGCCACCAAAGAATAGATGATTCTCTTCATGTTAGTTTAGTTTACCAAAATTTAGTTTCGATCATTAAAATGATGGCTATCCCGGCCACTGCCGATGATACAATCATGTTCCAGTCGCGTCTAGCCACGTTAAACAACCCCACAAAAACAAATGAGGTGATTATAAAGAACACCACTATTAAAATTTGCCCCAATTCGAGGCCTACATTAAATGCCAAAAGCGGTGTAAATATGTTTTCTTCCCTGCCCAAAAGGCTTTTGAGATAATTGCTGAACCCTAAGCCATGAATGAGGCCAAAAAATAGCGCATAGAAATAGTTGCTATTGAATTTAGAAGGGGCAGAACCATGTTTTTTAAACAGGTTGGAAACGGCAGTAATAAAAATGGTTACCGGAATAAGAAACTCAATAATGTCGGTTCTGAAGTTAACAATGTTGAGCGTACTCAGGGCTAGAGTAATGGAGTGGCCAATGGTAAAGGCCGTTACCAGAATAAGTACTTTTTTCCAATCCTGAACAACGTAAATAGCACACAATGCAATGACAAAAAGAATATGGTCATATGCGTTCTGGTCTATGATGTGTCTATAGCCTACCTCGAGATAAGTGCCAAACTGGCTCATATTTTCATATCAATGTGTCCAACAACTTCCTAGGAATGCAATAATAAAGCTTAATTTTGAATGGGCATAAAAAAGTATTGTTCATGCAATTGAAGCTTACACATTTGGTGTTTTTGTTGATATTCAGTGGGTTTCATCCTTTTCATGTGAGTGTGGTAGATGTCGAGTACAATGCGCAGGCAAAATCTATACAGGTAAGCCAGCGTATATTTTCAGACGATCTGGAAGACGCACTGGCTGATTTTCACGGACTTGAGTCGGTTGATACCGTAGATCCGCAAGATGGGGCACGGCTAGATAGCCTTATTGGCAGCTACCTAAAACAAAAGGTTTTCTTTGTGGTGAATGGAAAAGAAAAGAGCATTCATTATGTGGGCTCGGAACTGGAGGGCGATGCCCGCTGGTGCTATTACGAGATAAAAGGTGTTGAAGCTCTGAAAGAAGTGGAGCTGTCTAACCTTGCACTAATGGATGTGTTTGACGATCAGCAGAACATTGTTCATTTTAAAGTGAGGGGCAAAGTTTACAGCTATCGTCTCGATAAAAACAGAAACATCAAAACCTTTAAATTTAATCAGTGAAGAGAGTATTCTGCTTTTTCGTATTGGCGGTCTTAGTGGCTGCGTGTTCCTTCGAAAAGAAAGCCCCGGAAAACACCTCGCTTGAGCCGAAGGCTATTCGCAAGTTTGTGAACTACGAGATTTCATCCTTTACAGAGATGATGGGCCCTTGCAAAAGTGACAGTGCTCAAAGGCAATGCCTTATTTTTCAGGTAGAGTTTCCGGTAATTACCGGTCTTGTGCCTCAGTCTGTGGCGGAGAAGCTCAATTACCATATAGAGAAAGACATTCTCTCTTCGTCATTTATTAGCAACAAACCGGGCAGCTTTAAAGAACTCAAAGAAGAGCTCAATGCAGACTATACAAGCATGATCAGCGATTTCCCTGATTATAATAACGCCTGGGTTTTTGAGGTGAATAGCGATATTCTTTACCAAGACAGTCTGTTCATTAGTGTAGCCACCACGGTATATTCCTACACAGGAGGAGCTCACCCCAACTCTGGCCAGGTGTATAGAAGCTACGATTTGCGCACCGGAGACCCCATTACCCTCGATCAGCTACTGGTAGAAAACTACGAGGCCAAACTCTATCCGGCAGCCGAAATTGAGTTTCGCATGACCCGCGAAATACCTCCTGAAATGAGCCTTCAGGAAGGGGGATTTTGGTTCGATGAGGGGCAGTTTAGCCTCAATGAAAACTTTGCGATCATTAACAAGAGCCTCGTTTTTTATTTCAATCCCTACGAAATAGCCCCATATTCTGTAGGACCTACCGAGCTGGAGTTAAAACTGACAGATTTTGTAGACCTTATAGCAGACGGCAGTGTAATTGATGGGTATAAGAATTAGCCTTTTCCTGCTATATATGGCCTGCGCTTCTCTTCAGGCACAGGAGCTTGAGGTACGCTTTGCCATAAACAATGCCGGTATTCCAGTAGAGGGCACTTTTCGCAGCTCATCCATTCAGTATATGTTTGATAGACAGCAGCCTGAAAGCGCCTTTTTTAGAGCAGAGGTAGATGTTGCATCCATAGATACCGGCATAAAAGCCCGCGACAGGCACTTGCTCAAGCCCAAGTATTTTGATGCCGGGAACTACCCGAAAATGACTTTTAAGTCTACCAAAGTGTACAAGCAAGGCGCTGATTATGTACTGGAGGGTGAGCTTAATATAAAAAACACCATACGGCCAATAACCACCCCTTTGTTGATAAGCCATGGAGATGGAGGACAGAAAGAATTTTCGGTTTCGTTTGTGCTGAACAGGCGCGACTTTGGGGTGGGGCGCAACCATCTGATTTTAGGCGATGAAGTTAGAGTTTCCATAAAACTCAGAAACTAAACTCCTCATAGGGCAGCCATCGACTGCCATTGTGTTTTAGCAGCCAAAAACTTTTTACATCAAACTCATCCTTAAAGACTCGCGATGCATAGACGGGCCAGGCTTCTGTAAAGTGAGCTTTTTTGAGATCGCGAAAAGCCACCGTAATGTGTGGATGAAAACCCCCGGCATGAACTGCATGAAACAGGTGCAGTTTTCTTTTTGTGGCTTGCAGTAAGCTCTCGTTCATTTTCATTAAAGGAGGGCAAGGCTCCGGCTCGATAAAAATGGTGCGAGGCTCAAAAGCCCCAAAACCATTGAGCTTAATAGTAAAAGGCTCAAACTGACCGGCCGAGCGGAGGGCTTCAAACAACCTGGCCTCTTTGGCTTCGCGCCACTGAAAAGGCATGTGCAATGTAATATGTGGAGGAGAGCGAAATGCAGCCTTGCAACCGTAAGCATCGGCAAACTCTTGCTTAATGCTATCTATTTTATCGCATAACTCTAGGGGAGGTATTATGGCCAGAAAATATCGGTACTCGCCTGCTTTCAATTCCGGGAATGACTTAATGGTTTTTTGCTGAAGCTCACTCTTCAACAACGAAGTTATAAAACCCGAACGTTTTATTACATTTCAGAACGTATTGTACATAAGAAGTTGCCTGATACCAGATGTAAGGCCATTGTTGGCATGTAATTTGACTACAGGCGTTTGGTAAATTTCCCTATATGTTGAAGGCTTTTTGTATTGCAGGCACTCTTGTATTTTTTCTTTTTCTCGTAGCCTGCCAGTCAGACGATGCCCCTGTGGCTGAGCTCAAATTTACCAAAGACCAACTACAAACGTTACATGGAGAAAGTGGCCGCACCTGGAAGGTATCGGTGGTTTATGAAAACTACAGCCAAACCGAGTTTAGCCGCTTTAATAATTGCTACAAAGACGACCTCTACACGTTTAGCAGCGATACCACTGCGGTGGAAGTGAGCCTTGGAAGTGTACGATGCTTTTGGCCTGACGCTACTGCGGAATCGGCCACTGTAAACTATACGTATGACGAGCAAAGCGGGCGGGTATTTCTTGAGCATGGAAGGGCAGAGCAAAACGGAGGCTTTTTCTATTCACACTTTTTTGTAATGGAGCTGGTGGAACTTTCAGAAAACAAGGTGTTTTTCGCCTCTGGTGAGAATGGTCGTTACTCCAAAGCCATAGTTTTTGAACCCTCTTCTCCTTAAAGATTTGGAGCGTTCGGTATAATCAATCCGACCAGTTGCCCATTTCAGTTTTGTGAGCATTACTTTTTAGAGTAAATTCCAAGCCTTTAACAAATCTGAAATGAAGAAATCTGCAATTTTCACGCTACTATTTTTACTCTCCGCATCACTTTTTGGGCAGGGTATAAAGAGCCCTAGTGAGTTTTTAGGCTACGAGCTAGGTACACGTTTTACCCCCAACTATAAGGTCGTAGACTACTATGAGCACGTGGCTTCTCAATTGTCTAACGTAAAGCTCCAAAAGTATGGAGAAACCAACGAGTTGAGGCCACTCATTGTGGCATACCTATCGGCTCAGGAAAACATTGACAACTGGGAACAGATAAGAACAGACAACCTGAAGCGAGCCAAGTTGATGGATGGTGAGCCTTCCGGTAAAAAAGTGGGTATTGTTTGGTTGAGCTACAATGTGCACGGCAATGAGGCCAACTCTACCGAAACCGCAATGAAAACCCTCTATGAACTGGCTCGACCAGACAACGCCAAGTCTAAAGAGTGGTTGAAAAACACGGTGGTTATCATGGATCCGTGCATTAACCCAGATGGCCGCGACCGCTACTCTAACTGGATCAACCAGGTAGCAGGCACCACCCCTAACCCTCGTCCCGAGGCGGCTGAACATAGCGAGCCATGGCCCGGAGGAAGACCCAACCACTACCTCTTTGATTTGAACCGCGATTGGGCCTGGCAAAAGCAAATAGAGTCTCAGCAGCGCATGAAGCTCTATAACACCATTTTACCCCACATACATGTAGATTTCCATGAGCAGGGAAGTAACAGCCCCTACTATTTTGCTCCGGCTGCCGAGCCTGTTCACGAACAAGTAACCCCCTGGCAGCGTCAGTTTCAGGAGATCATTGGTAAAAACCACGCCAAATATTTCGATGCCAACGGCTGGTTGTTCTTTACCAAAGAAAACTTTGATATACTCTATCCAAGCTATGGCGACTCTTACCCAATGTATAATGGTGCCATAGGGATGACTTACGAGCAAGCCAGCAGCGACCTGGCCATTCTTACCGATGAGGGAGATACCCTTAAGCTTTCCGATGCCATTGCCCACCATTTTACAACCGGAATGTCTACCGTAGAAATTGCTGCTCAGTACAACGAACGTATGGTAGATGAGTTTGCGGCCTACTTTGAGAAAGCCACAACCGACCCTAAGGCCAAGTATAAAACCTACATTATAAAGGGAAACAATCACCCCGATAAGCTCAAAGCCCTGGAGGCTTTCCTAAACAGGCATCAGATTCGGTATGGGGTTTCCAGTACTAAAAAGCCGGTTTCGGCCTTTGCTTACAGAACAGGAAAGAACCAAAACGTTTCGGTTCAGGATGGAGATATCGTGATTTCTACCTACCAGCCCAAGGCCGTGTTGGTGCAGGCCTTTTTTGAGCCAGATACTTACGCCAGTATTACAGATACTTATGACATTACCGCATGGGCTGTTCCTTATATGATGGACCTGGAGGCTTTTGCCACCACCGAAAGGCTGTCTGTTTCTGAAGGCAAACCAATGTATGCGGCTCCGGAAATGCAGCTGGGAACTACTCCTGCTGCCTATTTGGCTAAGTGGGAAACACTGGAAGACGCTAAGTTTTTGGCCGAAATTATGAAAGCCGGAATTAAGCTACGTTTGGCAACAAGCCCCTTTAGTGTGAACGGGAAAGAATATGCGGCAGGAACACTCATTATTACCAGAAAAGGAAACACGCACATGGGTAGCCGTTTCGATGAAGCGGTAAAAGCAGCTGCGCAGAAGTTTGGCCGATCGCTTTACTCAACACCCACCACTTTTGTAGATACGGGAAAAGACTTTGGCTCTAACAACGTGCCTTTCATTAAGGCTCCTACTATTTTGGCACTTAGAGGCGAGGGGGTTTCTTCGCTCGGTTTTGGAGAGTTCTGGTATTTCATGGAACAAGAGTTGAACTACCCAATTACCATGGTGAATACGGATGATTTTGGCCGTGTAAATCTGGATGACTACGATGTAATAGTAATGCCGTCTGGTTCTTATGGTCGAATGTTAAGTGAGAGCCGAATGGAAGAGTTTACAGCCTGGATTCGTGGAGGCGGCAGTGTAATAGCCATTGAAAGAGCTATGAATACTTTTATGGGTAAAGGAGGCTTTAACCTGAGCCGTTATGCTTCTGATGCTGAGCAAAAAGAAGCTTCCAGACAATCGGATGAGGAGAAAGAGGCTATTGCTCTTACCCCTTATGCTGAGAGAGGTTCAAGGTTTGAAAGCTTCAGGCTTCCCGGGGCTATCTTTAAGCTAAAGGTAGACAATACCCACCCATTGGGCTACGGATACCCTGATTACTACTTTACACTGAAAAATAACGGTAGCCGATATGCCTATCTGCCAAATGGCTGGAATGTGGGCATCATTGATTCGGAGGCAGCGTATGTGAGCGGAGTAGCTGGCGAAGAAGCCAAGAAGACCCTGGCCAAGTCCATGGTATTTGGTGTGGAGAATGTGGGCCGTGGTGCTGTGGTATATATGGCCGATAATCCACTCTTCAGAGCTTTCTGGGAAAATGGTAAGCTGTTCATGGTGAATGCCATGTTCTTTGTTGGCCAGTAAGATATAATTCGTAAAACTTTGGCGGCTGCCTCAGCATTTTAGACAGATGTGGGGCAGCCGTTTTGTTTGTAATATGGCCGGTGATTCTAAGCCCGAGTGAGGCAGTCCGGGCAGCTTAAGGTTTTGGAATAAGACTACTGTAATTCTTCTTTCTGTCTTTTCAGGTCGCTGAGTGCGGCCTCTATTCGGTTTGCAAAGCGCAAAACTTCCTCTTTGCTTAACCGTTGTTCGGCAACAAGGTCATAAAGCCTGTTGCGTTCTTCCAGCAAATCGGGTATTCCCAGATAGCCGATGCTCGGTTTTACTTTGTGGAGCATTTTTCGGCAGGTTTCATAATCGGGCTGGTCCAGAGCTTCTTTGAGCTTCTGTAAGTCTTTGGGCAAGTTTTCCATTATGGTTTCAATCAGGTCTATAAGGAAAGCCAAGTTGCCCTGAGCCGAATTCTTTAAGTGTGTTAAGTCTACCGATTCGTTCATTGTGTTGTGTTTAGGTTTGGCCATGTCTCTTATTTTAAGAGCCAGGGTTTTGGGGTTGGCTGGTTTCACCAAATAGGCCCATTGCGATATGCTTGAAAGTTCCGGGTGCTTATTTTGAGCATCGCCCGATAAAAATATGATGGGGACTTGGCGGTTGGGCCCTGCCGTTGTCCGCAATTCTTCAATGAGGCCTGCCGAGTGATCATCGCCAAGATGGAGGTCGCACACAAGCAAGTCGTAGCTTTCAGACCAAAGCAGGGCTTTCAGATCGGGCAGCGTTTCTACAAAGCGGGCCGATAGCCCCCAGTTATCGGCATATTGCTTGAGCATCATGGTGCTCATGGCGTCATCTTCTGCAAAAAGTACCCTTAGGTTTTGCAGAGAGGCAGCCGAGGGTTCTTCCAGATAGTCGCGGGTGGTATACTGAGTAACCTCTCCCGGCTTACAGTCAATAGAGAACCACATGGAGGTGCCTTTGCCCAATTGGCTCTTAATTTTCAGGTGCCCCCCCATTGTTTCAATAATTCCCTGGGCAATACCCATACCCAGCCCGGTGCCACCATATTCATAAAAGCTTTGTCCTTCTACCTGAGTAAAGGGTTCCAGAATTTTAGCAATACTTTCCTCGCTCATACCCACACCCGTATCGTGTACAGAAAATTTGAGGCGAAGCGACTTGGCCTTTTGGCTCACCGGTTCTACGGCAAGGGTAACGCTCCCCGAATGGGTAAACTTTATGGCATTGCCAATGAGATTGTACAGTACCTGGGAGAGTCTGATGGGGTCGGAAACAATAATTTGCGGCACTCCTGGGGCAATGGTGGTTTCAAGAACTATTCCTTTTTCCTGAGTACTCAGTGTAAAGCCTCTTACAATAGAGTCGAGAATGTCTTTTAGTTCAAAAGCGAGTTCTTCGAGCTGTAGCTTGCCCTCTTCAATTTTAGAAAGATCGAGTACATCATTGATTACATGGTTGAGGTGTTGCGATGTGGCCTTTAATGCATGAAGCAGGCTGGGCACATCCTGACTCTTGGTGGTTTCCAATAGCTTTACCAAACCGGTAATGCTGTGTAGTGGGGTGCGCATTTCGTGGCTAACCTCAGCGAAGAATCGCTGCTTAAATTTTTGAATCCGCAGCAATTCATCGTTTCGGTAGGCTAGTAGCTTCTTTTCTGCTTCCAGGTACTTCTGTTGTATGGCCAACACTTCTTCATTGATGGCCGCGTTGTTGCGCGATTGCTGAACGGTGAGAATTTGTTCTCGTTCGTGGCTTCGGTCTACTATGAACCACAACCATTGCTTAGCCGATTTTCTCTGAAAGGTAATGGAGAAAAGGGCTTCTTTCTGTTCGTGCCACTCTACCAGATCGAATACCAATGGTTCGGATTGGAGACTTTTTAAAACGTCTTGCAGGCTCAATAGGAAGTCGAACTGTTCGAACAGAGGAACGGATTTGTTTATGGTGAGTAGGGTATTGCAGCTTTCGCTTACCAGCCCCTGCTCATCGAAGAGCACTACCTGGCACTTTGGCCCAAGTTGCTCTAGCTTAATGGAGTCTAGCCGCTCGCTCATACCACCATACGTTCAGTAAGCCTAATAAATGCTTCTTCTACGTACTCTCCCGTTTTGGCGCTAGTAGCAATAGCCTTAAAGGGGAGGATTTGCTCTTGTACATGCAGCCACTCTTCTTCAGATACCAGATCTCGTTTGTTGGCCAGTATTTCTACGGGAACACCGGGCAATAATTCCTGAATGGCTGTAAGCTCGGTAATTAGGTCTTGATAAGACGAGGGCCGGCTTACATCTATCACGTACAACACTCCGTGAGCTCCCAGTCTGTAGCTTTGTGGTACTTTATGCTGAGCATCTTCTCCGGCAATATCCCAGATAAGCAGCGTTACCATTCGGCCATTGAGAGTGACGGTCTTCTTATCTATTTTTACACCAATAGTGGTAATGTATTCTTCCGAAAACTGACTGTGTACAAAGCGCCTGACCAGGGAGGTTTTCCCTACTCCAAAATGGCCAACAAGTATTACTTTCTTATTCATTCAGTTCTTCAAAATCCTGGAAGTGTTCTTCCAGTCCCTTCTCAATCATTTCCGGTTTTACGGGCTCTTCGGATCCTTTTCGGGCTTTTTTAAGCACTTTTTCGGAGAAGCCCAGAAGCTCATCGTCTACCTTATCTTTAAAGGCACTGCTAATGGTGCCGGTGCATACTACGGCAATAAAGAACGATTTAAAGCTTTTGATTATGATCTTATGGTTTTGATAATCTATACTTTCAAGCTCCTGAGAGTCAGACTGGAAGGCGTCTTCTACAAACGATTTAATGGCGGTGAGCATTCCGGCAACCATGTCGCGATCTAGGTTTGGCTTTTTTGAGTAGCTACCGAGCAACAGGCCTGAATTTTTTTCGATAACGTGTATTTCATCGATTTTCGGCTCAATCACTTTAGATAGAATAACGTCTTTTTGTGAGGTGCCCGAAAACCACGCCTTAATGCGCATCTTCCAACCTTCCCAAGAGAAGGCCAATTCCATTTGGGCATCTATTTTATCAGAGAGCTTCTGAATTTCACTGGCAATGTACTTTTTAATCATTCGGCCAATGATGGGATAGAGTGCCTCTACCACCTCATCTTGCGACTCTTGTATTTGTTGTTTAATGGATTTGGTAATTTCCGGGCCATAAACCACCGGAAACTGTTGGTAAAACCGGTCGGCTTCATCTTTAAGTATGGGCTGAATTTTTTCTTCGAGCCGCTCCCGGTTATTGAGTTGGTCGGTGAGGTCTTCCAGCTTATGGGCAAGCTCTTCCCGTTCTTCCCAGTCTTGCTCCAGGAGAATTTTTCGAAGTTGCTCAAAGCCCGGTCCCCGACTCATAGAATGGTGTTATTCTGCAATCTGTTTGCCCATTTCCTGTAACAGAGTACCCAGAAGTTTACGGTTAAGTTTGCGGTCTTCCAGGTCGGCCACAGTTTCGTCCATGTCGGCTCTGAGCTGCGTTACCTTCTTATTCATATCGCTTCTTAGGTCCTGAATTTCGTTGGTAAGGGCGTCTTTGGTTTGATTAATGAGTTTGTTGAGCGCATCGCGTGTTTCGTTGAGCTCGCTTTCTATTTCGGTACGGGTTTTCTTAATGAGGTTTTTAATCTCATTGAACTCGTTGTCGTACTGTTGCATGTTCTCTCCAAAAATGAGCTGCTTTACAGCTTCTATTTTCGGATCACTTGCCGGGTTGGCAGGTGCTTTAGGGGCTTCTTCTTTCTTTGCCATAGTATTATTTCAGTAAAGTTTTTAAGGTCTTTTCATCTACCTCGCCAGAGGGGTAAAGGTTGTTGTTTTTCTGAAACTCGCGAAGTCTGTTTCGGGTAATGGTGCTAAAAATACCATCTTGTGGAATACTATCGGCTTTGCTATTAATAAGCCTTTGCAGTTCCCACACGTCTGCTCCGGTATCACCAATTTTGAGCCCTACCAACGACTGGTTGCGGCTTAGCGCAATGTCTTCAGGACTTAAGTTGTATTCCATCATCAGTCTTATTTCGTCCGTGCTGTAGCCCTGGTCTCTTAGCCGTTTCGATCTTTCCAGTTTCTTTTCCAGCCAAATGACGGTTTGCAATAAGGTATTGTAATAGTCTGTGGCTTGAGTAGACTCAAAATCTTCTCGATCCATGTACCGCACGTCTATGCCATCGTTGTTCCATAGTGAACGGGCATAGCTGCCTGCATCGAGAGCGAGCTTATAATATTGCTGTATTACGGTTGAGTCGTAAAATTCAGTGTCAATGGCATCAGATATTTCATAGTCGTAAGCCGCAGGGGGGTTGAACCTGCGGTCCTTGAGGTATTGAACCGTAATATATGAGGCCAACCCTAAAAATAAGACGAAGAAAATGAGCCGTTTCATTAGAGTGTCTTTAGATGGATTAGCAATAAAAATAAAACAATTTATGGTAGCACCAGCCGAATAGGCCTGAGGAAAGGAAAAAGGCATAAAAAAACCCCGATTCCGTGAGCAGGAACCAGGGTTATCTAATTGAATAAACTGTCTTTTTAGAAAGAATACTTTAGGCCAAGACCAAATGAACGGCCGGGGCTAAAGAAGGTAAACGGCTGATCATCGGCCTGGTACCCTCTGTAAACTTCTTCTCTCTGATCGTTCAGAATGTTGGATATACTAAAGTTGAACGACATGTTTCTTTCTTTACCAAAAGTCTTGTTCAGGTTAAAGTTCAGACTGTTGAAAGGCTCGGTATATACATCGGGGAACAAACCACCACCTACAATGTACAGGGTAGAGCCCTTTACGTTGTAGAATAGACCGGCATCTAGGCCATTGTCAAAGTTTTCGTAGCCAATGCTTGTATTGATGATGAATGGCGCTTGTCCGGCCATGTTTCTTGTGTTTTTCACATTCTCACCATTTTTCTCATACTGCAAACGAGCGTTGTATTCTCTGTCGGTCATGGTAATTTCTGAGTTCACAACGGTTACGTTGGTGCCAATGTAGAAGTTGCTAAGTGCCGGAGTAAGGAACGAAAGGTCTTTCTTAAACTCTACTTCGCCTCCTAATACGCGGCCATCTCCTACGTTTCTTGGCTGATACTCTGTACTGGTTTGTTGCTCAGGAATTCGTACCAACTCTATTGGGTCGTCAAAAGTTTTGTAGAAAGCACTTACTGAAAGTATTTCGGTTCCGGGGAAGAAGATCTCCCATCTCAGGTCAAAGTTATTTATTCGGGTTACACCCAGCTGACCGTCCCAGTCGCTGTACTGGAATAAACCTCCGTTAAAAATACGGTTGGTTAGTGGGTCAATGATCTGAGCAAACGACAACTCTTTGAATGACGGTCTGGCAATAGTTTTGGAGTATGAAAGCCTTACATTCTGATCGTCATTAACCGCATACACAAGGTTTACACTAGGGAAAAGATCGAAGTCATCAATCACCACTTCGTTTTCCAGATTGTTACCACTACCCAAGTTGGCATATTCTACATCGCGCCCGGTGTGTCTCTGAATAAACTTCTCACCTCTAAGGCCAAGAACGGCCTTTAATTTAGCGGTTGGGTTCAACTCTGTAGAAACATATACCCCATAGTTTTTGCTATTGGAGTTGTAGGCATTAGGGTTAGGGGTGTTGTTTCCTGAGTTCAGGTATATGGTTCCGTTAGGATACAGATATTGGTCTTGCCACACTGCATTAGGGTCGATACCGAAGTCGGGTTGAGCTCCAAAGAACTGAAGATCGTAGCTCAGAATTTCGTAGTCTCTTTCTTTGTAAATGTAGCTTGAGCCAAACTTGTATTTAGCATCTCTGCCAAAGGCCTGGCTGTTTCGGGTAATATCAAATTTGGCTACCCAGTTTACTTCTTCCAGCTCTCTCCAAATTCGGCTTGGGTTACCTCCTGCACCAGCCGAGAAAGTAGTATCTGTATTGCTGTAGGTAAAGGCGGTTTTTCTTACATCGGGGTCTTGAATGTTTGAGAACGTAGGCGATACTCTCCAGTCAATATCCCATTTGCCGTCACCCAGGTGGTGTTCACCGTTCAACAAGAAGTTGGTAAGGCCTCGCTGATTGTACTCCAGGTTGTTAGAGTAAGCTTTGTAGCCCGATTGGCCAATGGCTTCACCATCGTTGTCTATATAAAACTGACCAGCAGTGTTAATGCCGTTCTGAAGGTGAAGAGCGGTGAATTTAAATTTAGACATATCGGTCTTATAGGCCAGTCCGGCCAAAATTCCGCCAAGCACGTTTCGTTCTGCTTTCACACCATTTTGAATGGTGGCATAGCGCAGGTTGGTATTATTAGGGTCTACATAGCGCTGATACTCTCCGTAAATCACATCATCGTAGAAAACGGTGTTGCTCTTGTAGCTGGCTGAAAATATGTAGCCTAGCTTATGAGAACCCCAGATATCGTATTGATTGGCAGAGGTAAACGAAAGGCTGTAGTCCATAAAGCTGGTTTGTTGAGTAGCACCCAAAGTAGGGTCAAACTGCTTTAAGAAGTTGTATATCTCTTGTCCGCTATTTCTGTTAATAGGGCTTGGAATGCGCTCCTGGCGAGCCTGATCCGGCAGAGCTCGGGTACCATCGTCAAAACCAAGGAAGTCGGTAGAGCCTGTATTGCCCATAATAAAGTCTCTGTTAAAGTGCATGTTAGGATTGTAACTTACACTTAGCGATACATCCAGAATTTTTTCGTCCGGAAGATCTTTGGTCTCAATATTTACCACACCTCCGGTGAAGTCGGCCGATAGTTCTGCAATGGCCGTTTTGTACACCATCATGTTGTCGATGAGGTTGGTAGGGAAAATATCCATTTGCAAGCTGTTTCTGTCAGGATCCAGCCCGGGGATGTCTACATTGTTCAGAGTAGTTTTGGTGTATCGGTCGCCAAGGCCACGAACGTACACGTACTTGCCTCCTTCTACCGAAACTCCGGTAATTCTTTTTACTGCCTCTGAGGCGTCAGAGTCTCCAATTTTACTAAAGCTGGCAGCCGACATACCATCCAGTAGGTTAATGGCCTTCTTTTTAGTAATGGCTACTATAGCTTCTGAGTTTCTTACGGCTTCAGCAGTAACCACCACTTCGCCAAGCTCAGAGATGGCTTCTTTCATTCGAATGTTGTTGAAGATCACAGGCTTGTCGGCTGTTACTTCAACTCCACTAATTACAATGGTTTCGAAAGAAATAAATGAAAACTGAATGTCGTAAGTACCAACCGGAGCTTTGATTTCAAACTTACCATCAAAGTCGGTAATGGCTCCGTAATTGGTGCCTTTTGCCAACACCGTTACACCAATGAGCGTTTCTCCAGAACCTTCATCGTATACAGTTCCTCTAATAATACCCTGCTGGGCAAAAGCCGTACTCGAAAAGGCGGTTAGAAAAAGTAGAAGTTTTAAGTAAAACTTGTTCATATAGTTTATCAATTAGTAATGTTCTTGCTCGTGTGTGGGTTTATTCTTTTTGGTGCTATTTGGCTTGTTGGCTTAATAAAAAAGCTTGATCACCTGAAAGTGATCAAGCCTTTTTGATTTTGTATGAATTAGTTACCAGGCCATTCAGTGGCAGTAGAAGCCCAAGTCCAGGCAAATACTGACAGGTCTGCACCAACTCCTGCACTTGGTGTAGCAGCAGCAGTAACACCCGATGGAATAGTACCAGTTACAAAGTCTTGTAAAGTAGAACCAGAAGGAACGTTCAATTCAATTTTTGTGAAAGTCACACCACTGGCTGTAGTTCTGTTGATATCCTGACCTGTTTTGAGGCCCGTGATAAAGATGTTTTCAAGAGCCACAATAGAGTTGTCGTCTACGTTGATCAAATCTGTAGCTTTTCTGTCGCCTGCACTGGCTACCACTGTACCATTTTTAATGGTATGTCCGGCCTCATAAGTACCTTCAGGACCATCTAGCTCAAAGCAGTGTGCCTCAGAGGTATTAGGAGCAATTACTACAAAGTTCTCCAACTTGCCGGCCCAAGACTGGTCAGTGTCTATACCGTCATCGTTGATGTTCCAAACCACTGCATTGTTTACGTTTACAGTACCGCCAAAGAATTCGATACCATCGTCTTGGTTGGCCACAACTTCTACATGGTTGATGGTAGTACCTCTACCAACACCACCAAGGGTTAATCCGTTGATTTCGTTACCGTTACCGATGTTAGATCCACCATGGCGAATAGAGATGTAAGTGATGGTTCCTGAGTTATCATCGTCATCATTACCACCATAAAGACCGTTAGAGTCAGAGGTTGGGATACCTTCAATTTGTACTTCGCTCACGTCAGATCCTGAAGTTTTATTAGAAGCCGAAATTTTGGCTTTTCCAAGAATGATAACACCACCCCAAAGGCCGCTTACATCGGCAGTCAGGTTAGGGCTGGCAAAGTTTCCGGCAGCCACGTCTTCCGGAGTAATTTCATCTGCAATAGAAGTGAAAATGATTGGCATTGAAGCGGTTCCTGCAGCGTTCAGTTTACCACCTCTCGCTACCAAAAGAGCGGTAGCGTTGGCACCCGTTCCGGCCTGACCTTTTACAACTACTCCAGGCTGAATGTTAAGTGTTGCGCCAGATAGTACAGTAATTCTGCCACCAAGAATGTAAGTTTTTCCTGTTTCCCAGGTTTCTGTACCCGAAATATTATCAGAAACAGTGATGGTAGTAGGCTCTTGTTCAATAGTAATAACAGCGGTGTTATTGCCTGATTTGCCATTGGCATCTACAACAGTAAGAGTTACAGAGCCTGCTCCTGCGGTGGTGGCCTGAAAGCTAATGGTAAAAGTTCCTGTCGTGGCACCAGCTTCTGGTGCTTCAGTTACTTCGGCAGTTCCACCTGTGGCAGTAACTGAGTTGCTGGCGTAGCCAGCTGCAATTGTAGCCGAGAAAGTAATGGTAGTACTTTCACCTTCAGTCACGCTAACAGCATCAGGCTGTGTTACGCTAGGGCCATCAATTTCCGGTTCATCGTCTCCACAAGAAGAGATACCCAGAACGAGCACAAAGGCTAATAGTAGGTTTAAAAGTTTAACAGAGTCTTTCATGTCTTTGATTAGGTTTAAAATTTTGACACAAAAAAACTCTATCGCTTTTACAAAGCGTTTACGCCTTTGTTAAGAATAGTTGTCATTCCGTTTATGAATAGGTTAATTGTATTAACGGAATGTTAACCTAAGAATTAATGGTTGATAGGAATCTTGGTAAGCAGTTTTTGGATGATTTGCTCCGTGGTTATTCCGTCTGCTTCGGCCTCATAGTTCAGTATAATTCTGTGGTTCAGAACATCGCTGGCTATTTCCTTAATATCTTCTGGCAACACATAGTCGCGTTGGTCAAAGAAGGCAATGGCTTTGGCTGCAAGGTTCAAGTTTATACTCGCTCTGGGCGATGCACCAAACTGCATGTAGTAGGCCTCATCATTCAGGCCGTAGTCTTTTGGCTTTCTGGTAGCAAATACCAACTCTATAATATAACGTTCGAGCGACTCGGAGATAGAGACCTGGTTAACTTCGTCTCGAATGGAGAAAATATCTTCTTTCGTAAGTAGTGTTTCCAGCTGTGGTTGAAAACGCATGTTAGACATACGTCTCATTACTTCCAACTCTTCATCTTTAGAAGGGTAGTCAACCTTCACTTTCAGCATAAATCGGTCAATCTGTGCTTCCGGTAAGCTGTATGTTCCCTCTTGGTCTACCGGGTTCTGAGTAGCCAATACAAGGAACGGGCGATCGAGCTTATAACTACTCTCGCCAATGGTTACCGTTTTTTCCTGCATGGCCTCAAGCAGTGCCGACTGTACCTTGGCGGGAGCACGGTTTACCTCATCGGCCAGAATTACGTTGGCAAAGATGGGTCCTTTCTTTACTTCAAACTCAGCCTTTTTTTGGTTGTATATCATGGTACCAATCAGATCGGCCGGCAACAAGTCAGGTGTAAACTGAATCCGCTGAAAGTCCAGGTGCAGAACATCGGCTAGCGTATTAACTGTAAGGGTTTTGGCTATACCGGGAACACCCTCTAGCAAAACGTGTCCGTTGGTAAAAAGCCCAACCATGAGACGGTTTACCATGTACTCCTGGCCCACCACTATTTTGCCTACTTCAGAGGCAACACGTTTTATTTTTTCCTGATGCTCTTTTTTTAAATCGTTCGATACAACCTCTTCCATGATATTAATACTTAATGCGCGCTAAAATAAAGAAATACAATGAACCACCTACACTATACTTTATATGAGCGATAAATGTTGGTGTGCAGGAGGTAAAGCAGGGCAAATATGTGGGAAATTGAAAGTTAGTGCGGCTGATTCAGAAGCATTTAACAAGAATTAACAAGGTAAAAAAGTTGAAAAAAATTTTCAGGCAAAAGATTAAAATCGTTCTGCTACTTCCAAAATTAATGCAAGGCCTCAAGTGGTAAGGCTTTTGTCGTTCACATTTTAATTTCTGTTGGGCACTCTACGATACTCGTAATCTGGCCCGGGTAGTCATACTGTGCATATTTATTAAATTGAACTATTCTAAGTTAATGGTCTGCCGGATCGATGTTGCTATGTGTTTATAAATGGCTGATATTCATCTAATATAAGCTATAAATGAATAAAACTTTATAGCTGCTATTTTGTCGATGACATCACCTAAACAGTTGCATAGTAGGATTATTTTGCTGCTCGTCATATTCATGGCGATGGCAATGCCCCGTTTACAGGCACAGTGTACCAACCAGTGCCCGGTGATTACCAACGTGAACATTAACAGTTGTGAAGGGGTGATTACTATTAGTGTAACAGGCGATGGCCCCTTTACTTACAACTGGGTGGACAGCGGTGGTGGCACTGTAGGAAATTCTTTCATTGCCAGTGGCCTTGCCCCTGATGATTATACCGTAACCGTAACGGATAATGATGGCGATGTGGTGACGGCAACATATACCGTAACCAATCCGCCCAATCTGGTGGGCTCCGTTTCGGTCAATGATGTGACCTGCCGTGGCGATTCGGATGCTCAGGTGGTTGTAACCATGTCGAATGGAAACCCGACTTATGATTGGGAGCTGTTCAATGGAGGCGGGGCGTCTATCCGAACCGGTTCGGCAGCGCCCTTTTCCAATGTCATAAACCTCAATGGTTTGGGAATTGGAAACTACACCCTTACCGTAACCGATGCCAACGGGTGTACGGGAGATATTACGTTTACCATTACAGAACCAGCCGATTTTTTAGGCTACTCGCTGGGAGCATCGACCGATGCCACCTGCTACAATTCAGCCGATGGTACACTTTCGGCTACGGGTACAGGCGGATGGGGCAATTATGTATATCAATGGCTTAGGGTGTCTGATGGTGTTGTAGTGGGTAATTCTGCCACCGTTACAGGGCTGGCTCCGGGAGACTACCGACTGGTAATTACCGATAGGAACGGAACAGGGTGTACCATTTCTACTCCCATACAAACCATCAGTTCTCCGCCCGAGATTGTGGCCAGTGCTTCACTTACCGATGCCCTTTGCAACGGGTCTTCTAATGGGGCAATTGATCTTTCGGTTTCCGGAGGAGTGACCCCCTATAACTATAGCTGGTCTAATGGAGCAACCACCCAGGATATTTCCGGCCTGGCGGCCGGAACTTATACCGTTACTATTACGGACAATGCAGGCTGTGCAATCAGTAGTTCTTTCACCCTTGGCGAACCGGCCAGTTTGGCCATTAATACCAGTGTTACCCAAGTTGCCTGCTTTGGAGACGCTACGGGTGTGATAGAGAGTAACGTCAGTGGAGGTACGGCACCCTATTCTTATGTCTGGTCTACAGGGGCCACCTCCGCTGATATTTCTGGTTTGACTGCCGGAACTTATGACTTAACTGTAACCGATGCCAATGGCTGCTCTGTGACCCAAAATAATATTACCGTTACAGAGCCTGCTGCTGCATTGAGTAAGCAAAACCAAAGCCTCACAGATCCCTCTTGTGCCGGAGGCAATGATGGTTCAATAAGTATTACCATGCAGGGCGGCACTGCGCCCTACTCCTACACCTGGTCTAACGGCAGCACGTCATCCACGGTCAGTAACCTTACAGCAGGTAATCATACCGTAACTGTAACCGATGCCAATGGGTGTATTTATACCGAAACGTTTACCCTTTCAGACCCTCCTTCAATTGCCGTATCTCCCTCCCTGACCCTACCATCGTGCAATGGTGCTGCCGATGGTTCCATTACAGTGGTGGCATCGAATGGTACCGCTCCATATGTGTACAATTGGAATACAGGTGCTTCGGGTCAAACTATTAGCGGATTGACAGCAGGTACATATACCGTAACCGTAACTGATAATGGTGGGGCCGGTTGCACAGTAGTGGAAACCATTACTTTGGGAGAACCCGCCCCACTGGCAGACAATGCTACCGTAAATGATGTGTCTTGCAATGGAGCAGCCGATGGTAGTATCTTCCTTTCCGTAACCGGAGGAACTGGGCCATATACTTATGCCTGGAGTAACGGAGCAACCGGTAACAATATAACCGGCCTTAACCCTGGTAATTACTCGGTGACGATTACTGATGCCAACGGTTGTGCGCTTACCGAAAATTATACCATCATAGACCCGGCAGTGATGTCGGTAAGCTACACACAACAAGATATTTTGTGTAAGGGAGCCAGCACCGGAGCCATAGACATTACCCCGGCAGGCGGAACAGCCCCATATACTTATCTCTGGTCTAATGGCAGCACAACCGAAGACCTTAACAACGTAGTGGCAGGAACATATACTGTCACCATCAAAGATGCTTCTAACTGCTCTTTGGGCTTAACTGTTACACTCACCGAACCGGCCACCGTTATGACCCTGTCAGGTGCTACCACAGACGCCACCTGTGCCGGGTCTGATAATGGAAGCATTGACCTAACCATAACCGGAGGATCGGCCCCCTATACCTACAGCTGGAATACCGGAGCTACAACAGAAGACATTACCAATTTGGCTCCGGGAAATTACTCAGTGACGGTTCAGGATGCCGTTGGCTGTATTAAGTCTATAGGCTTTACCATTGCTGAGCCAAGCCCGTTGGCAGCCAGCGAAACGGTAAATCAGATTTCGTGTCATGGAGCTTCCGATGGATCGGTGGCTATGAATGTTTCCGGAGGAACAGGTCCTTACACATACGCTTGGGCCGATGATGGCAGTATAACAACAAAAGACAGAACAGGACTTGGTCCGGGGTTATATACCCTCACCATTACCGATGCCAGCGGATGTACACTGGTAGAGTCCTTTACAATATCAGAACCGGCAATGCTCAGTTCAACGGCAACACAGCTGAATGTTAGTTGTTTTGGTGAAAGTACGGGGTCAATCGATCTTTCGATAAGCGGAGGAACGACCCCGTATACTTTTTCCTGGTCCAACGGTACACTAACTGAAGATCTCACCAATATTGGAGCAGGCAGTTATTCGGTGGTTATTACCGATGCCAATGGGTGCACTGAGTCTCGGTCTTTTACCATCACTCAACCTTCGGCCCCACTGACGGTGGGTAGTACTGTAGGCCAAATAACTTGCAACGGAGCAGCCGATGGAGCCATTAACCTGACAGTGAGTGGAGGTACTGCACCGTATAGTTTCAACTGGTCTAATGGAGCCACCACCGAAGATTTAAGCAGTCTGCCTGCTGGTAATTATACGGTATTAGTTACCGATAATTTAGGATGTACCTATACCGAGACATTTACCATTACCGACCCACCGGTACTCAGCTTATCGGGCGTGGTTACCGATATTGACTGTAATGGTGCAGCCAATGGGGCTATAGATATAACTGTGGGAGGAGGGCAAGCTCCCTACTCCTTCGCCTGGAGCAATGGGGCAACTGCAGAAGACCTTTCCAATCTAACTCCCGGCAGTTATTCGGTTACCGTCTCAGATGCTCGTGGTTGTTCGGTTACTCAAAGCTTCAGCATTCAGCAACCAATGGCCCTCAGTTTGGGCTATACGCTTTCTCAGGTAAGCTGCTATGGTGGTTCTGATGGGAGCATTGATGTTTCTGTGGCCGGAGGCAGCGCACCTTATACTTATTCTTGGAACAACGGAGCGACCACCGAAGATCTCACCGGACTTACGGCAGGCAACTATACCCTCACTGTTACTGACAACAACGGTTGTAGCTATGTGGAAACCATTGCTATAACCGAGCCCTCTGCCCCCTTAAGTACCACCACTACTGTGGCCGATATTAGCTGTTTTGGGGGTAGCGATGGCAGTATTGAGCTTAATCCGGCAGGAGGTACAGCACCATATACTTATGCCTGGAGCAATGGAGCAAACACCAAAAATATTTCAGGACTTAGCGATGGCAATTATCAGGTAACCATTACTGATGCCAATGGATGTTTTATTCAGGAAACCTACACCATTAACATGCCTCCGGCCCTCCTGGTTAGTGCCAGCCAAACCAATATTTTGTGCCATGGCGATGCTGCAGGTGCAATTGACCTTAGTGTAACAGGGGGTACGGGAACATATAGTTTTACCTGGAGCAACGGAGCGACCACAGAAGATCTCACCGGACTTACGGCAGGCACTTATCAGGTAACCATTACCGATGCCGCAGGCTGTAGCCTAACCCGCTCCTTTACCATTACGCAACCGTTGGCCATCACCGTGACGGAAAACGTTCAAAATGTTTCGTGTTTTGGCCTTAGCGATGGTTTCATAGATCTTTCAGTGACAGGCGGAATAGCCCCCTATACTTACCTGTGGAATACCGGGGCCACTACCCAAGACTTGTTCAACATTTCCGGAGGCAATTACAGTGTTACCATTACCGATGCCAATGGATGTTCTACCATCAGAAACTATTCGATTGCCGAGCCTTCCAGTGCCCTGGCAGTGACTGGGGCAGTAACCGATGAGTCTTGCTTTGGTGACGGGCAGGGGGCGATTGCCCTTACCATAACAGGAGGTACAGCACCCTATACCTACTCATGGAATCACGGGCCGGGAACCAAAGATGTAGCCGGGCTTTCAAGAGGCACTTATCAGGTAACCGTAACAGATAACAATGGCTGTAGCTTGACGACCGACTTTACGGTAGGCGGACCAAACGCACTCCAGTTATCGGCCAGTGCATTGCCTGTGGACTGTAACGGAGCGGCCAATGGGAGTATTGATGTTTCCGTGACCGGAGGAGTTGGCCCATATACCTACAATTGGAGCAATGGCTCAACCGATCAAGACCTTAGTAATCTGGCTCCCGGTACATATTCGTTGACGCTAACCGATGCCAATGGATGCAGTACTTTCGGAAGCTGGTCTATTACGCAACCCCTGGCTCTTTCCATTGGAGAAATAGTTACCGATGTAAGTTGCTTTGGAGCCTCGGACGGAGCCATTGATTTGTCGGTTTCGGGAGGAATTGCTCCATACACCTACTCCTGGTCTCACGGAGCCACTTCCCAAGATGTTACAGGCTTGTCGGGAGGCAACTACTCCGTTACCATAACCGATGCCAACGGTTGTTCAACCGTAAAGAACTATACCATTGCCGAACCGGCCGCTGCTTTAAACATAAATGCCTCCATTACCGATGAACTTTGCTTTGGAGATGGCCAGGGAGCCATTAGCCTTAATGTTAGTGGAGGAACTGCTCCTTACAACTATAGTTGGAATCAAGGATCTACCTCCAAAGATTTAAGTGGCTTGGCTCAAGGTACTTATCAGGTAGTGGTAACTGATAGCAAAGGCTGCACCGTTTCAGGTACATATACTGTAGGCGGTCCCGCAGTTTTGGCGGTAAGCGGTACAACATCGAACATTAGCTGCTATGGAGCGGCCGATGGAGCAATAGACATTGAGGTCAGCGGAGGCACTTTGCCATATACTTTCGCGTGGGGCCATGGCGAAACCTCCGAAGACCTCAGTAATTTAAACCCGGGAAATTACACCGTGCTAATTACGGATGCCAATGGATGTTCAGTAAATAAAACATTCAGTATTTCTCAGCCACTGGCTATGAATATTGGCTTCTCTGCAACCAATGTCACTTGCTTTGGAGCAAGCGATGGAGCCATAGCCCTGAATGTTAGCGGAGGAACCCTTCCTTACACCTACTCATGGTCTAATGGGGCCTCCACGCGCAACCTGAACAACTTGTCAGGAGGCACTTACCAGGTAATTGTAACGGATGCCATGGGATGTACACTGTCTCAGAATGTAACGGTTGGCGAGCCTGCAGCGGCCCTCAGTCTGAGTGCCGTGGTGAGCGATGAACTTTGTTTTGGCGATGGTCAGGGAGCTATAGACCTATCAGTTACGGGAGGAACAGGCCCTTATGTATACAGCTGGAATAACGGATCCTCGACTCAGGATATTGTGGGGCTGGAAAGTGGAGATTATCAGGTAACCGTAACTGACAAAAACGGCTGTATGGTCAGCGCGGTATATACGGTTGGCAGCCCCGATCAACTGGCCATTTCGGCCAGTGTTAGCCCAATTTCATGCAGAGGTGAGGGCGATGGAGCAGTCGATGTGACCGTGAGTGGTGGAGTGGCACCTTATACTTATGCCTGGAACCACGGTGCTACTACAGAAGACATTTCGGGGCTTGCCCCGGGAACCTATCAATTAACCATAACCGATGCCAACGGGTGTACCTCTTCAGCCTCATGGCAGCTTACTGAACCCCTACCGCTCACCATAAATCAGGTAACCTCCCATGTGTCTTGTTTTGGTGCCAACGATGGAGGGGTGAGCTTGAGCGTTTCGGGAGGAACTTTGCCATACAGCTACTCCTGGAACAATGGTGCTACTACCCGAGACATAAGTAATCTGGCCGGGGGCACCTATGAAGTAACAGTTACCGATGCCAGGGGCTGCGAACAACAACTACAGGTGGTGGTACAGGCTCCCTCTGCTGAACTGTCGGCCACGGCCTCCATTACCGATGCATTTTGTAATTCGCAGCCGGGAGGTAGGATTCAATTGGCGGTGTCAGGCGGTACTGCGCCCTATAGCTATGCCTGGTCCAATGGTTCGGCACAGCGCGATGTAAGCGGACTTTTTGCAGGAACGTATTCCGTAACCATAACCGATGCGCGAGGGTGCTCCATTCAGCAAAACTATGAAGTTGAAGACCCTGAGCCTCTCAATTTGTCGTTCGATGTAACCAACTCTTCTTGTTTGGGCGACAATGACGGAGCCATAAGAGTTACCCCAACGGGAGGTACTGCCCCTTATAGTTACGTATGGTCTAACGGAAGCACCAGTAAAGATCTGGTCAATGTGTCCGGAGGAACTTACAATGTAACCCTTACTGATGCCAACGGGTGTTCTATAACCCGAAGTGTGGAAGTGGGCGATTCGGAAAATCTGACGGTGACCGTTCAGAAATTCGATGTGTTATGTAAGGGTGAGGCAACCGGACAAATATTTCTGGATGCCAACGGAGGAAGTGGAAATTATAGCTTCTCCTGGTCTCACGGAGCCACCCAGCCCGATATTACAGGTCTGAAGGCCGGGGTATATGAGGCTACGGTTTCAGACGATGGCGGCTGCTCAACCATGGTCACAGTGGTTATTTCCGAACCGGCCGAAAACCTCTCTGTGCAACTCACAGGCTATAATGATCTACTCTGTTTTGGTGATGAATCGGGGAGTATGCGAGCCCTTGTCAATGGAGGTGTAGCGCCATATACCTACCTGTGGAGCACAGGAGCAAGAACAGCACAAATCAATACACTCAAAGCTGGTGAATATACCGTGACGGTTACCGATGCTAATGGTTGTATTGTTCAGGCCCGTGCCCAAATAGGCCAGCCCGACAAGCCCATCACCATCAAAGCCCAAGGCAAGTTTAACCTAAACTGTAAGGGAGACAATGACGGACGCATAGTAATCGATGTAGAGGGAGGTACCGGCTTGTATAGTTTTATTTGGAGTACGGGAGCCACCACTTCTTCGATAGAAAATCTCAAAGTAGGCGATTATACGGTGAGGGTACGCGATGAGAATGGTTGCGTTCAGGAGCGCGTTTTTAGCATTACGGAACCGGAAGAGCTTTCGCTGGAAGATGCCATTGTAAACGAAAGCCAGTGCTATGACGACAGAAATGGCAGCATTGTACTCAACATTAAAGGAGGAGTGGAGCCTTACTCTTATCAATGGTCTACCGGAGCCACTACCAAGAACCTGTTGGGCATAAGCTCCGGAGATTACACTGTACTGGTTACGGATGCCAATGGCTGTCAGGTGCAGGGCAATTATACCCTGGCCGATCCTGCGCTCTTCCGAATTCAACCGGAGGTTAAGGAAATTAGCTGCTTGGGGGCAAACGATGCGTCCATTTCGCTCAATATTGAAGGCGGTATAGAACCACTAGCCATTCGCTGGAGCACAGGGCATTCTTCCGAAACCATAAGCAACCTTGGGCCCGGTCAGTACAATGTGTTGGTAACCGATGAGAAAGGCTGTACCATTCAACAAACCTTTAACATTATTGAGCCGCTAGCCCTCACGCTGGATGCCTACATTGAAGATGCTACCCGTTGCAACGACCCGCAGAGTGGCAGGGTAAACGTAATTGTTTCAGGTGGCACGGGGCCATACACCTATCACTGGTCCAACGGAGAGCGGAGTTCTGAAATTACCGATGTATTCCCCGGAACCTACGTGGTTACAGTAAAAGACCGTAACGGATGTGAGGCTCAGGGTACTTATACCGTATTGCAGCCGGAGCCTTTGCAAATTGGTTTTAGTACCGAACCATACATCGATTGTCAGAACCGTGTAGCAGGCCTGCTGGTAAAGGCCAAGGTTAAAGGAGGCGTAGGGAATTACCGCTACGAATGGTCTCGTGGTAATAGTACCAACGATGAAGTGCTAATGACCGAACCGGGCAGACTGACCATTGAAGTTTATGATGGCCGGGGCTGTTTCCAGCAAAATGCCATAGATATTGATGTGCCAGAGCTTGGTCTTGCCGACTTTGAATACAAAGCAGAATCTATAGATAAAACGGGCGATCTGGCCGTAAACGATCCGGTAAGCTTCTTCGATCTTTCGGAAGGCGAGGTAATTGATTGGTACTGGGATTTTGGCGATGGCTTCGATTCGGACGAAATAGATCCCATTCATACTTACGATGCGCCAGGCACCTACACCGTAAAACTCACAGTGACCGACCGGACCGGTTGCCAGACAGAAAAAACCACACTGCTAAAGATTACGGAGGGTTACAGAATAATAATTCCTAATGCCTTTACTCCCAATGGAGATGGAAACAACGACTTCTTTAGGCCAAGAATGCTGGGCATGACCAAGGCCCGCCTGATTATCTATAACACATGGGGAGAGGTGATCTTTAGTACCGATGACATTGAAACGAAGGGCTGGGATGGCACCATTAATGGTCGGCAAGCCGAAAATGGAAACTATGTATACAAAATAATAGGGGTGAGTTTTAACGGGCTTCCGGTAGAGCGCGAGGGCATTTTTGCTCTCATTAAATAGTGAGTATATGCAAAGAGTTTTTCTAATTGTATGGATAATTATACTTGGCTGGCCAAAGCCTCAACTGCAGGCACAAGACCCACAGTTTTCTCAGTTCTATGCGTCACCCCTTTATTTAAATCCGGCACTAACTGGTTCCACAGACCGGGGGCGTGTGGGTGTTAACTATCGAAATCAGTGGCCTTCGCTCACCCACTCGTTCACCACTATTTCGGCCTATGCCGACTACTTTTCCAAAGCTGCGGAAAGTGGTATAGGCCTTATTGTTACTGAACATAAAGAAGGCTTTCTCGATTTTAAGTCCACCGAAATTGGAGGCTTATATTCCTACAAAATGCAAGTAGCTTCCGGTCTGGTGCTTCGTACCGGAGTTCAATTGAGCTATTTTCAAAAGAACATCAATTTTGAAGAGTTGGTATTTGGCAACCAAATCGACATTGTAAATGGGCAAGTAGTGGGGCCAAGCGGAGAGGTGTTTGAAAAAGGAGCTAATGTCAACTTCCTTAGTGCATCGGCCGGAGCGTTGCTCTATACCAACCTGGCCTGGCTGGGCTTTTCTACCCACCACATCAATGAGCCCAACCAATCGTTCATCGATCAGGAGAGCCGACTTGCCAGAAAGTACTCCCTTCATGCAGGCTACAAGATTATGTTTGCCAAAGGGAAAAGGCTTCGAACAGTGGCCTATCAGTTTCAGGAGCGATCGGCCACGCTGGCCCTAAACTACAAAAAGCAAGGAGGGTTCAATCAGCTCGACATGGGTGTTCAGCTCTACTTTCAACCCCTTGTGATTGGTGGTTGGTATAGGGGCATTCCTATTCAGAGTGTAAACAAAGTGTTTAAGAACGAATCCATTATTGCTCTTGTGGGGTTGGAGCTTAATAGTAATATGTCTTTTGGCTATAGCTATGACTTCACCGTTTCGCGCCTGGCCGGTTCAACAGGAGGCGCTCATGAATTTTCTCTTACGCTTAACTTTGGCAAAATTGTGAAACGCACCAGAAGAGACACCATTTTGCCTTGCTTCAAATACTAGACAAGATGCTTTAACGAAAGTCTTGTTGCGTAAAGGAGGGGGCTGCCAATTCATAAGCTTAATCGACAGAAGAGTTGCCTCCAGTAAGCACTTTATGCTTATCTTCCATGCGTGAAGATTCTCATTATCCAAACCGGAGGAACAATAGACAAAGACTATCCGAAAACGACTAACGGATATGCTTTTGAAATTGATCAACCGGCCGTCTTGCGCGTATTGGAGCAAGTAGCGCCCGGGTTTGAATATGAGTGCATAGAGCTAATGAAGAAAGACTCTCTGGATATCACAGAAGCCGACCGGAAATTGTTGCGCAAAACGATTATTTCGGCCGAGGCCACAAAAATTCTGATTACCCATGGCTCGGACACCATGCCCGAAACCGCCAGCTTTCTGAACAGTATTCAGGGAAAAACCATTGTCCTTACCGGTGCTTACAGACCAGAGCGATTTGCCAATTCAGATGCCGCATTTAACATTGGCGTGGCTATTGGTTCGCTCAACACCTTAGAGCAAGGCACGTTTATTGCCATGAATGGATTAGTTTTTCCAGCCAACAGAGTGCGGAAGAACTCCGTTACCGGTAAGTTTGAGTACCAGTAGTATTGGTTGATTTGCCGATAAATGCACGGGAGAATAGAATAGAGTGCCCGGGAGCATGTAAGTTTGTAATGATTAACTATTGAAACGATTAATTAAGTATATGAAGAAGTTGATTTTCGCGCTGCTTTTTCTGGCAGCATTTGCACTAAACGCACAAAACACACCACCTAAAAACTGGTTCAATCTAGATCCGGTAAAAGACTCTGTCAATGGTGTGAGTACAGAAAAGGCCCTGGAATATTTAAAGGGGCGAAAGAGTAAAAAAGTATTGGTGGCCGTTATAGACTCGGGCATAGACATTGAACATGAAGACCTGCGCGATGTAGTGTGGACTAATGAAGATGAGATTCCCGGCAATGGTATTGATGATGATAATAACGGTTTTGTAGACGACATTCACGGCTGGAATTTTATTGGAGGAAAAGACGGCCGGAATGTGGGAAAAGATACCTATGAACTTACCCGAGAATATAAAAGACTGAAGGAAAAATACGAGGGCAAATCGGCCGAAGACATAGCCAAATCCCAGAAAGAAGAGTTTGAATACTGGCAAAAGATTAAGGCTGACTTCGAAAAAACCTACAACGAGTCTAACCAACAGGTGCTCATTATGAATAGTGTGAATAGCCAGTTAAAACGCTACAACAAGCTTTTTGAAGCCTATTTGCTCGATGATGAAATAACCTTTGAAGACCTGAGCAAGATTAACTCTACGGACCAGGTGATTTCCAGAGGTAAAGAAGTGCTCTCACAGATTTATGGTATGACCGACAGCTCGCTGTCTGTAGATACGCTTATTTACCTTATAGACCAGGACATTGAACGAGCCAGTGAAGACACCAAATTTGCCTACAGCCTTGACTTTGACCCCCGAGAAATTGTGGGAGACGATCCCACTAAGCTCGATGAAGTTGGCTATGGCAACAATGATGTAATTGGTAAAGGAACCGATAACTTTCATGGCACCCATGTAAGTGGCATAATCGCGGCTGTTCGGGGTAACGGCATTGGTATTGACGGTGTAGCCGACAATGTGGAGATTATGGCCATTAGGGCTGTACCCGATGGAGACGAAAGAGATAAAGATGTGGCCAACGCCATTCGCTATGCCGTAGACAATGGGGCCCAAATTGTGAACATGAGCTTTGGAAAAAGCTACTCTCCTAACTCTGAATATGTATTTGAGGCCATTGAATATGCCGCTAAGAAAGGCGTATTGCTTATTCATGCAGCCGGAAACTCGGCTGAAAATATTGATGAAGCCAATAACTACCCCAACGACAAATTTGGCCGAAGGAAAGACTGGCCCAACTGGATTGAAGTAGGAGCGTCATCATGGGGTTCTGAAAACAATTATGTGGGAGTATTTTCTAACTATGGTAAGAAAACTGTAGACGTTTTTGCTCCTGGTGTAGCCATTTACTCCCTTGCCCCCGGAAACGAATATCAGGATGCTCAGGGCACCAGCATGGCGGCTCCTGTAACCACAGGAGTAGCAGCCCTTCTGCTTTCATACTTCCCTGAGCTTAGCGCAGAACAGGTGAAAGACATACTGATGAAATCGGTTAGAGGCATCGATGTTAAGGTGAATCAGCCCGGCACGGGTGAAGAAGTGAAGTTCTCCAGCCTTTCTGTTTCAGGAGGTATCATCAATGCCTACGAAGCTGTGAAATTGGCAGAATCGATGAAGCTTAAAGGGAAAAAGTAGGGATCAGAAATGAGTTAAACGGGTATCGGCTCCAGAGATTGACTCTACCCAAGCAGAGACTCTCGCATAGAAGTATTATTGAGAGGAGATAAAACGAATAAGGCCCATGTTCAATCATGAGCCTTATTTTTTGTTATTGCTGGCCACAATCGGTGTCCTCACCGATTGATTTATACTGTTCTGAAGCTTCTGAGGTGCCTCCATGATTGGATATCGCTCTTTTCCCAGATCAATCCTCAGCGTCCCGTGCCGGAGACACTGAGGGAGCCGGAATAATCAGCATATCAGGGAGTTTTTCCTGATCACCGTTCTACTTACCTAAAACTCTAGGATAATTCCCCCATTCACAATAAAGCCATCCATAGGAGCCCATACCTCAAGGGCTTCGGGATTCATACTGTTAGAGAGGTTGATGTTCTCAAATCTAGATTGTCTCGTGTCTGAGAAGTTCTCAAAGTTCAGGTAAAGGCTAATGCGCTCAAACTTCCTTAGGGCCATAAAACCTACAATCCAATAATCATCTGTTTGGGAATAGTCGCTTCTGAACTGTTTTCCTGTATAATAGCTTTCCAGCCCAATTCTCCATTTTTCATGCTCCTCATAAACCAGCACAGCACCAATATTATGCTTGGCAGTTAGCGGTTTTTGCAAATCGGCATTGTAACCCAATTCCGTGTCTATGAGTGCATAATTCACAAAGAGCTTAAAGTCTTGATAAGTAAGCTTCAGATTCGTTTCAAGCCCTTTGGAACTTAGGTTGCCATTAGCATTCTGGAATGTGTAAGTGCCCTCAATACTTGGTCCCGAAAGAACCACAGGATTATTCAATTGGGTATAATAGAAAAGTTGGTTTACGCTGAAAGTCCACTCGTTTCCAATGGCCGTTTTGTAGTTGATGTCGAAGTTTCCGCCATACGACTGTTCCGCATCCAGATTATTCAGGTTGAAGGACTCCAGGCCTTGAAAAGAAAGCCTTTCTGTATCTTCCGTGAAAATGCTTGGAAGCTTGTAGCCAAGTCCACCGCCCGCTCTAAAGGTGAGTTTAGGGTGCGCTTTGTACATTAGCGAAAGCCTGGGCAAAGTTTGCAGCCCGTAATTTTTGCTCTGATCCAACCTTAATCCCGTTTCCAGCGACCAAAAATCACTCAGCTGTTTGTTTTGTTGAACAAAGACACCGGCTGTGAACTGACTGTAGCTTCTGTCATTGTTATTTGCATGGCTTTCGTTGAACCGATCGGAATAGATGTTCATACCAACCAGCCAGCTACTTCTTGATTGGCCAAACGAGTACGTTGCCTCGCTAAAAGTGGCAATTTGCTCACCATCAAAGCCATACTGATACTGATGAATGCCCCTGTCGAAATGCAGTAAACTATTTTTAATGGATAGTCTCCTGTTTTCGTCCCAGGTTTTGGTATAACTCAATTGGTAAGACATTCTTCTCGATTCATTCTCTTGCAGATAGTTTTGAGCACTTGGCTCACGATTGTCTACTGCGGTGAGGTTTCCTCCCCAGCGATCTTCAAAGGTACCGTTCAGTGCTAATCTGAACTCATCGGTTTCTGAAGGCTTAAAGAAAAGCGTTGGGTTAAGGGTGATGCTTCTGGTTTCCGGCAGGTCAGAGAAGTTATCGTCATTCGCGTCATATGCCGTTTGTCTATGTGCCGAACCAAAAAGGGTATATGACCATCGGCCATCTTCTGAGGCATGAAAGGCATTCAGTGTGGTTCCGCCAGCAGAAGTCTGATCCATCATAATTTTTGTTAGGGCTTGAGCCTCAGGTCTAATACTCACCAGGTTAACCAAACCGGCAATGGCTCCACCACCATAGAGTGTAGAATTACTCCCTTTAATTACTTCCACCTGACGCAGATCCAGTGGAGGAATTTGCATAATGCTCAGGCCTCCCGAAAACCCACTGTAAAGTGGAAATCCATCTTTCATAAGTTGGGTGTACCTTCCGTCTAATCCCTGAATCCTGAAGTTCTTCCATACCCAAAAACTCTATGCGCGTAGGAATGTCTTCTATGCTTCGGCTGGTACGGGTGGCAGTTACCACCATTTCTTCCATTTCCTCTTCATGGTGCTCCATTAATATGCGTATGGGTTGTTCCCCAGTATAAGGAATAGAGAAACTAAGGGTTTGTGTTTCATAGCCCACAAAGGAAAATCTGAGTTTTATGGTGCCATTGGGCAGGTTTGTCAAAGTGGCCTCACCGTTTATATCGGCAATAGCACCCTTGTTGGGGCCGGCATAAACGGTAGCTCCAATGAGCGGTTCGTTATGGTCGGCATCCAGAATTCTGAACGATAATGAGTTTTGTGCCCAAGACAGTACGCTCGCAAGCATACCGCAAAGGGCTATCAATGCTTTTCTTGTATTCATGAGATAGTTTTAATTGCTTTTTTAAAATGTAAGAATTGAGCAGAGTTACCCTGCACTCCTTTTGAGGGAGTGCAATGAATAGCGTGGCCTCCGCTTTGGTAAATGAGCAATTAAACTTGCGGGGGTTGCCAGATTTCGTTGATAACACCCTTAATGGGCATTACTCCTGGTAATATTTGAGGGGACTGGTTGCGTCTTTCTGCTTTGTCCACACTGTCGGCCAACCGAATGAGAGGTACTTTGCAGCAGGCACAGCAACAGAAGGGAGGGCACTCCTCTTCTTCTCCGTTTTCTATAGGGAAGTCGGTTGCACTGGCCACTACTCCCTCATCAAAGTCAGGAGAAACCAGCACCTCATCGGGGCAGGGAACCAGGCTTAGAACAAGTAGCAGAAAAGAAAAAATGGCAAACAGCCTTTTCATGATTCAAATCTAGGCATCATTTCGGTGCAACAGCATAACAATTGCAAAATTACTCCTGTCGCAATGTCTTTACCGGATTTTTTAAGGCCGAATTCATAACAATTGCGGCTACTAAAACAAAGGAAGTGCACAGGGCCACGGCCAGTCCGGTCAACAGAAGGCCAATGTTCAGTTGGCTTTGATAAATAAAATTTTGGCTCCATCGGTTTATGCCCCAATAGGCCAAAGGAGTTGCAATGAGGCTGGCCAGCAGTATTAGTTTGAATGTACCACTGTACATTATGGTCACTATTTGACCCGACATGGCACCTAGTACTTTCCGTATGCCAATTTCCTTTCTGCGTTGGTCTATGGTAAAACTGGTGAGACCTATTAATCCAATAATGGAAATAGCCGCACAGAGAATGGTCATAAATCCAATAAGCTGGCTTTGAGTTTTGTCGGCCTCGTATTGCTCATTCAGGCGGTCATTAAAAAAACTGTATTCGAAGGGATAATTGGGCAGTTGTTCGTTCCATACCTGTTGAGCAGCAGCCAGTGCTTCGCCTGCATTGTTCTGGTTGAATCGCACAATGAGATGCTGCCCGGGGTTGGGGTTAAAAACAAAGACCAGCGGCTCAATAGGGTTGTGCAACGAGAAGTGATTAAAGTCGCGTACCACGCCTATTACATGGCCTGGTTGTTCCTGATGAAAGAAGCCCATTTTTTTACCCAATGGTTCTTGCCAACCAATGGCCTTGGCAGCAGTTTGGTTAATGACAAACTTAGCGTTGCCCCGTGTTTCGTTTGGCGAGAAAAACTCACCTTCAGCCAAAGGAATTCCCAGAGTTTCCAGGTAGTCTGCGCCACCGTGCAGGTACTTAAATTCTATCTGTTTCATTTCTCCATCCATTTCGGCTTTAAACACAATCTGGCCAATGTTGGTACCGGGTAAAAAATCAGAGGAGGTTACCTTTTCAATTACCGGAAAAGTTTCAAGCGCATTTTTCATGGAGGTGTACTTGCTCTGGGTTACCGAGTCGGCAGTGGTAATGAGTAATATTTGGTCTTTCTCAAAACCCATGTCTTTGTTTTGTAAAAAGGCAATCTGATCTTTCATGAGTAAGGTAGAGAGTAGCACTCCTATTGAAATTACAAATTGGAATAGCACCAGTCCCTGCCTCATTAGCTGGCCTTTTTTGCCGGAAGACCAGGTGCCTTTAAGCGCGCTAACCGGTTTTATGGCGGATAGGTAAAAGGCTGGGTAGAGGCCTGCTACAAGGCCCGTGACGGCCACTACCAATAAGGTGCCTGCCAGCAGGGAAGGATTATTGAACAGGTTGAAGTTGAAGTTTACCCCCAACCACGATTGGAGCGGAGAGTGCTCTATGAGCAACCAAACAAGTAGCAGTGAGAGCAAATAGGCAGAAAATGCCTGCACCAGCGATTCTACCAGCAGGGAGGTTCTCAAACGAGTAGCATGAGTTCCCAATACTTTGCGAATACCAATTTCTTTGGCTCTTAGGCCTGCTCTGGCCGTAGAAAGGTTGATGTAATTAATGCAGGCTAAGAGTAAAATGGCTAACCCTACCATGGAAAACACCAATAGGTTGGCGGGGTTGCCTTTGGCAAAATCATCGTCTATTGTCTCTGCATCATAATGAATATCGGCCAGTGCTTGCAGCCGCAGCCTATGTTTGCCGTTGATCTGATTGCCGAAAGGCATGTAGTACTTTTCGTTAAAGGGGCCAAACTTGCTTAGAATATCTTCTTTGGTGGTGCCTTCTTGCAGCAACAGATAGGTTATGCACTCCGCATTCCAAAGGGCCTCAGAATTGAAAGTACCGTTTTGCATGGCGAATTCTCTGGAGCGCACCCCGGAAATCAGCACATCGAATGCAAAGTGAGTGTTTTTGGGAAGGTTGGCATAAACTCCTGTTATGTTCAGTTTTTGGCCATCGATAGTTATGGTTCGGTTTAGACCCATATCGTTGCCAAACAGCTTGTCGTTAACGGTTTTAGAAATAACCACGCTGCCCGGGTTTTTTAAGGCTGTTTTGGCATGGCCAGCCAGTAATTTCAGGTCGAACACATCAAATACAGAGGGATCGGTATAGTACATGCGTTCTTGCCGAAAAACCTGGTTATTGTGCTGAATCTCTCCTCTTCCAACAAAGCCAAATCGAGAAAAATTTTCTATTCCCGGGAGTTCTTCCATCATTTTCTCCGGTAGTTCGGGAGCCGAAAAGGCGGTATTGAATTCAACCCCGGGCGCGGAGAGCACATGACTTACGCGGTATACTCTTTGGTGATGAGTAAAATGCTGATCGTAGGTTAGTTCATGGCTAAGAAACAGGAGCAACCAAATGCTGGCCGAAAGACCAAAAGTGAGGCCCACAATGTTTAAAAAGCTAAACAGACGATTTTTCCAGAGTACACGCAGAGCAAACTTAAGCATAACAATTTTTTAACTAACACTTTCGTTCAAGGTGACAAGATAAATCTACTTTTGCAATGAAAAGCCCCATTACTCTGGCCTTTGTCTATACTGAGTCTATAGCAATTGGTTAAAGAAGGTTAAAATGGAACACTCAGATTTACTTTTTGCGTTAATAAGCATCGAAGAAGTAGGGTATGCAGAGGCGATTTGGTATGATAATTGGATAAGAAATTGAAAGTAAAAATCGAGAGCTAGTCAGTAGTTCTCTTCATACAGTTAGTAGTTTATTTGTTTAGGACCCGAAGGAGTAGTTACCCTTCGGGTTTTTTTTATGTCCTTTAACTGGTCTGACCACTCGAAGTGGTCAGACCAGTAGTACCGATTAATCAGCATCGTTCCCACATAGAAGGAGATGCTCAATCATTTCTCTCTAAATATATTTCTGGCAGTATAATCTTCACTTCTTGGTCAGAGTTTTCGGCCTTCCAGTAAAGAAGGTAGTTTATCTTGCATTCTTTAATATTGAAGCCCTTTTCTTCAAATTCTTTGAGCTTTTCCTTGAAGCTTTTTGAAAACTTGAGAACCAACTCTCTGTTAGTGTTAAGGCAACCTTCTTCGGATTGTAATAGTATATCTCCACCTAATAGTCCACGCATCCTATGTTGTACAAATTGAAAATACCCTAGCTGAACATCTCGGTGTGTCAATTGAATGAGAATTTCATCAGGTGGAGAATAGGATGAGTCATCAAAAGTCTTGACAAGATTTTGACTAATAATTTGCTCAAGAAAACGGCTATTTAAATGAATGGACAGGTTTTGTTTTGCCCTAGTTAAGGCTACATATACTTGCCTTTTTGCTTCGTCTGAGTTAAGATTGAAATTATCAAGTATTAGAAAAACATTATCAAATTCTTTCCCTTTTGCTTTGTGAATAGTAGATACAAATATTGTCTCGACATGCTCATCGAAAAAGTCTTCTAGTTTTGACTCTCTTATAAAAACCTCAAAGTCAGAACGGTATTTCTTTTTAGGGTTGGTAACTTCAAAGTCTCTTATAATGCTTTGGCAAATCTCTAAAGTAGTGCTGTTTTCATACTGGTTACGTAGCTCTCTTTTCGCTTCCTCCCAGTTTTCTTCGTGGACTATGTAAGAAGATTCGTCCAGCTTTAATTGGCTGATGAAAAACCGAACCTCCTCAATGTTATATAAATTAAATCCGTCATTAGTCTGAATGAGTTTGGCCTTCCTCTTCTTCTTAAGAAGCAATCCAGTAATAAGCATTGCCTCTTCGTTGGTTTTTGTTAGAACACAGGTTGAGCCTGCTAGCTGGCTTTGAACTATATTTTTTACTAAGGGAGTAACCAGGTTTGTACTTTGGTATTGAACAATTTTTATAACACCTAAGCCTGGTTGTCTGGCAATGATCGGAGTGCTCTTTAATCTATGATGAATTGTTCGTACAAATTGGTTAGTAAATTCTACCAAATTTGATTTGCTCCTGTAGTTCTCAACTAGTTCATATTTTACAGCTTTATTGATTTGAATGAATTGCTCTAAGTATTTTGAACTTGACCCCCTAAATTCGTAGATATTTTGGTCGTCATCTCCAACAGCAATTACCCGCATTTCTTCATTTTGCTCCATCAAAACCTGAATGAGTTCAAACTCATCGGCATTCATGTCTTGAGCTTCATCAATAACCAAAACTGTACGAGCTACCCTATTTGATTCTACCTCTTCTGCTCTTATTCTCTCAATGGTTCTTTTAAGAACTCCGTCTGATTTCTCAAGAGTTCCGACCTTGCCCAATAAATCGAAACAATAAGAATGAAATGTCTTTATATCTACATACAAAGCAGCATTTCCGATTAACTGTAAGAGGCGTTTCTTAAACTCGGTTGCAGCAGCTCTTGAAAATGTAAGCATCAATAATTGCTCGTGTTTTACATCTTCCATTAAAAGTAGTGAAGCCAACTTATGGACTAGTACCCTGGTTTTGCCACTCCCTGGGCCTGCTGCAACTACAATGTGTTTGGACTCTCTGTCATTTATAATTTTTAATTGCGTTGGTGACAACTCTCCGAAGAGCTGTCTGAACTTAGAAGGCGTAATATTTCTTTTAATCTCATCCTGTCTACTTCCTTTGAAGTACTTAGATAAAAATGATTGATCATTCAACTGGAAGTAGTCTTCAACAAACTGCAGAGCATCTTTATAATCGCTGATCATTTTTCTAGCGTATTCGCCTACAATGTGAATTTGCTGAACCTTGGATTCATAGAACTGATTGAGCTTTTGATAGTCGTCTATTTTGTACCTCTTTTTATTGTCTTGCTCGATTCGCTCCACTGTTAATTTATTATATACCACAAGAAACCCACCTTCAATTTTTATTGCTTCAATTCGTGATAGATAAAAGAGAGTATCTTCAATATCATCAATGGAAATACTAAGCTTGAAAAGCGATTGATAGTTGTCATAAGCATTTTTTAGCTCATGAACAGAGAACTCCACTAACACCTGTTCTTCATCATTATTAGCTTTTACAGAAGCAGTCTTTTGATGGAGTAATTCAATTATGAATCGAGCTAACTCATGACGTTTCTCCAGTTTTTCTTGAAGGGTCAACTTGGATTGACTGCATAATACAGTTATGAGGTTTTTAGATGGATCTAGGTGTCTTTTAATCCAGTTCTTGATTGCCCAAAAATTGATTATTGTTTTCAACTTCTGGGGACTGATTTCATTACAGCCATTTTCCTCTGCTGTTTCATTCAGTTCTTTGATGTGAAAAGTCTTTTCTTCTTCCTGAAAAACTGACAAGAGAAACTTTTCAATTTTAGCATATACCTCGACTATGTGAAGTGAACGGTTTACACTCTCATCTTTCTGAATAAAAGCCGTCAAATCTTTCGCATCTGCTAGAATTTTTTCCTCCCTAAGAAGTTTTACAATATTAATGACCTCTTCTTTGACTATTCCAAGACGATCAGATATGTAATCAACTCGAGATTCAGCTACATCATCAACACTCTGTTTTCTGCTCTTGCTTGAGAAAAGAGACTTAATTATCCTCACTCCCTTCTCTTTTTGGTTTTCCTGAAACTTTTCAGAAGCGTTTATTCGATTGATTGCCTCTTGTGCATTCTTAGCTAATATGCTGTTTGCGAATACTTTTGGCATATTCTGCCCTCTTTTTAAATAACCTGCATCTTCTAAGGCGGCAATAGCTGTTGTAACTCGGGTCTCTATATCTCTTATATTGTCATCCCACCCTGCCTTTCTAGCGATTTCTAATGCAGAATTGGAAGCTGTTGAACGAAACCTTGTGATATGTTTTATTGCTTTCCATATTTGTTGAATTTCTTTGATACTCAACTTTGTTTGATTGAGTAGAATGAAGTGCTTGCTGAGGTCTTCTTCATTAAACAGCACGTAGCAATCTGCCGTAATGCTTTCATCTCTTCCTGCCCTTCCTGCTTCTTGAACATAATTTTCTAGAGAGTCAGAGATTTCATAATGAATCACCATGCCAACATCTTTCTTGTCCACGCCCATTCCAAAAGCAGATGTTGCGACCATTATTTGCACCTCTCCATTTATGAAAGCATCCTGATTGGCGGACTTTTCTTGCTTCTCCATTCTGCCATGGTAAGGCCGGGCTTTATATCCGTCTTTCACTAAGCGCTCTGCAAGTTCATATGCTCTTCTAGTCCGAGAGACATAGATTATTGTAGGACAGTTCTTTTCATCTACTAAATCTCTTGCTGTATTGTATTTTTCCTCTTCATTTTCCTTTTCAAACACTTGATAATGAAGGTTCTTTCTTGATTCTTTTGAGCTGAAAAGCTCTAAACTCAACCCTAGTTTATTCTTAAAATACTCTCTTATATCTTCAATAACCTTTCTCTTGGCAGTAGCGGTGAAACAGGAAACGGGTATTCCCTCTTCTAAATTCTTCTTTTCCTGAATTGACTTGATAAAATCGCCTATGTATAAATAATCTACCCTAAAGTCTTGTCCCCAAGAAGAGAAACAGTGCGCCTCATCAATGACAAAGCGTGAGATTTTTCTACCTAGAATCAACCTTTCTATACTCTTTGACCTGAGGGATTCTGGGGATATATAAAGAATAGATGCTGAACCATCTTCAACCCTTTCAAACGACTTACTACGTTCAATTGGATCCAATAGCCCATTGATTGTTACAGATTCGGTAATCCCAACCCTTTCCAAATTATCTACTTGATCTTTCATAAGGGATTGGAGAGGTGAAATAACCACCGTTAAACCTCTTGTGTTTTCCCCACTCATCAAGGCAGGCACTTGGAATGTAATTGACTTTCCTCCCCCTGTTGGAAAAACAGTTAGTATTGATTTGTTGTCGATTGCTGCTTTTACAGCCTTTTCTTGTAATGGTTCCCCGCCATAGCTTCGATATGAGCTAAAACCAAAAAACCTTTTTAAGCCAGCATGAATATCTAATGCTTGATCACAATAAACACAGCCTCTAATACACTGTTTATTCCTCAGAAGGAATACAATTCGTTCTACTTCCCTATAGTTTCTTAATACCCATGGAGGGGTAATTGAATACTTGTTTTTAGAATTAATTAAAGCCAATGCATAAGCTAATTCAATAGGATATTCTGAGCTTATCTTGGCAAGATCGGAGCTAGTACAAATTTTCGATTGAAAGTATTCATGTATTAATTCTGTAGGGTTTTTATATTCCGATCTATAGTCAGCAAAATTAAAAAAAGAGGAAAACTCTTTTTTGTCGTGTAAAAGCAGGTAGAGTATTTCTTTAAAATGACCTTCTGTTTTTTGAAACGCGGTGAGTTCATCGAAAAAGAGGTCTTTAGCCTTTATTGAGTCATTAAGTGGGTTGTTAATTTCTTCTGTGAGAAGTTTGTCGTCCTTCAATAGATTATGATATGGTTTTGAAGGAAATAGTAAGGGGGATAGATGCAGTGTATCTATTATCTTCTTTGATCCAAGGAAATCCCGAGAAAAGGAGTTGCGAATAAATTTAAGGTCGTGGCTTAGAACATTATGACCACATATAAACTCTGAATCAGTCAGGAATCGGATAAAGTCAGGTATAGAGTTTGAATGAAATGAATCTCCATTTGATTTTATAGCACCTATATCGAGGATTCGATTACTCTTTGGGTCAACTTCTGTATCAATGAAGACTATATTTTTCATCTAAAAACATTAACTCCATGCCATTCTAGGCTCTCTCTATTCGGCCAGTATTTTTTATTCGCTGGAAGACTTATTCGCTGGCCCTCGAATTGCTTAAGCGTAAGTTTGCCTTCCTCTACGAACCCTTCAGAAACCCTTACTCGGAAGTCTGGAGTAATACTCAATAACCCTCTATCGAATGCACGATGTAAGTTTGGACATAAGGCGATTCCATTGGTTACCGTATCATCATAACTTTCGCTAAAGGGTATTATATGGCAAGCATCTATCATCGAGATGTTATGCATTGAGCTGACCCTAAGCCCTGAAATACAGCAAGCATCATTGTATATTTTTGGAATTTCACGCTTGAAAACTGACCCTAGAAGAAAGACTTCCTCGTCATTTTTTTGAGTCAACAGTTCTTTTGTTCTTTCTCTATAATATTCGGAAGAATCGTTTAAAAAGCTGTATTCTAAATCATTGAAAAGTGAGACAGGGTCTTGTTCAGAAAAGTAACCTCTAGTGTTTGGAAAATATTCTTCTAACAAAACCTGCAAGAGAGCCTTTCTAGAAGTTGCATCATTAAGTAACTCAAATAAGGGTTTTTCGATCTCGGCATACTCCACTGCTGCATTTAGGTTCGCAAAGCTCTTGACTAATGAACCCATTGTATTCAGGTTGCTAAACCCAGCCTTTGGCTTCAACACCCAAAAACTCTCACTTTTCATGTAGAAAAAGGGGTAGGATATCCGGCAATCATGATTAGTTTGAACAAGACTATTCCAGTTGGCTTTGAAGAGAGCAACGAGTTCTGGGGTAAGATAAATTTTAGTTCCTGTTATTCGTTTGGTTTGATATGCCTGAATAATCGAAAGAAGAAGAATAGGCTTGTGAGGAGCAATGCCGTGAGAGCGATCAATTCTTAGTTTGCAAAAGGCTTTCAGATACTTCGTTAAGGAATCTTTCTGATGGATCGTGTTGTCTATTTTTGACCTTATTGTCATTATTTTTTTACTCAATATAGTTAAAATCCAACTTTCCCACCGCTCCTCCGGGTCCACTTGCCCATACCGCTTCTCCATCGAGTGAGACATCTACGGCATAGTATTGCCCTTCCATAAGAGTGTAGGCTTTATCTCCCTCGCGGTAGTAGTCGCAGGACTCGCGGCCAACGGCAAACACATAGTTTTTCCATAAGGCAACCCCAGAACGGTAACCTTTGGGTTTCATACCGGCCATTACCGGGAACCAGCTTTTGCCACCATCGGTGGTATAGGCCGCGTTGATTTTGGTGAGCGAGTCACCCCGATAGTCTCCACCCACCATTAGGCCTTCCATTTCATTCTTAAAGTCTATAGAGAAAATGCCTTCGGTAGGCTCTCCCGACTGAATAGGGGTAACTGTTTTTTGCCAGGTTTCCCCTTTGTCGAAGGAGTAGAACAGACTGGCTTCTTGGCCTCCCAAGCCAATGTAAACCTGGTTTTCGCCTACCGTTCTCAGGCAGGTACCGCTGGCGGCAAATCCTCCTTGGCCTTCCAGCGCCTGTGGTCTTTGCTCAAAGGGCAGTTCGTTCCAGGTTTCTCCACCATCGGTAGTTTTGAGAATCAATAGTCTTCCATTAATGGCATCTCCAAAAGCAATGCCCTCCTTTTCATTCCAAAAGTCCATGGCATCGTAGAAGGTGCCTTCCACCATGCTGAAATACTTCTGCTCCCAGTTCTGACCGCCATCAGTGGTTTTATAGATAACGGCAGGTAAGCCTGCACTCAGCACAATGGCTGTGTTGGCATCGAAGGCCTCAATGTCTCTAAACTGAAGGGTGTCGGTGCCGGGAATGGATACGTTTTGCCATGTGGCTCCACCATCGGTGGTTCTGATAGCGGTGCCCCCGCTGCCACTGGCCCAAGCCACCTGATCAGACACAGCGGAGAGTCCGCGAAGTCCTGCATTGACTCCAGACTCCTGGGCTTGCCAATAAGGCTCAGGCTTTTGCTGGGAGGTTTCTTTTTTATCGGCTTTTTGTGAACAGGAGAAAACGAAAAGGCTGATGAATAGCAGAGCGAAGTATTTCATAGGTCTAATAAAATATATTTTATGTCATTGCTGCGTGGCAGAAATCTACATTTTAGGTCATGCTGAACTTGTTACAGCATCTAATCATCACCATAGATATAGAATAAAAATGATCCTGAAACAAGTTCAGGATGACGTTCTAATCTTATTGTTTCAGGGCTTGAAGATCCGGCTTTTCAGGAGAGGTAAATACGGAGGCAGGTAATTCATCGAAGACCATAATATCCTCCATGCCTCTTTCTCCCCGGCTACTGGAAAGCATTATTTCTCCGTGTTTTTTATAGTCTTTCCAGGGATTAATAAAACCTGGCTCTTCATTGTCGGCTGTCGAATAGTAGGCCCACTGAGTCACCAGCTTACTTTCTTTGTCTACCCACACGTAGTACATGTTTTGTGGGGTACGGCCCACGCTTTCAAAGGTAAGGTTCAGCTTGTCCGCAGATCGGCCATCTTGCGTGGCTTCTTCGCCCACATATTTCAGTGTCACTCCAGAATCTTTCAACTTATAAGGCATTACCAACCAGTAAGAATGGTTGATCCAGATGCTCTTGGCGGTTTGCATCAGGTTGGCCACAGAGTCGGCATCGGTTATTTCCCGACCATTCATAAAGGCTCGTCCGGTTTCGTCATTAATGTTGCTAATGAGCGTCATGCCATTGGGTCTGTCTATTCGAACATTGCCTGTCCATTTATCCCAGACCAGTGCATCGCGACCAAAAAACTTCCAGGCGATGTGTCTGGTATTATCCCAGGCTTTTCTTCCACCCATGGCCTCCATTACTTCATCGGCAATGGCAATGGCTCGTGCATCGGAGCCTTCCATGTTAAAGCCTTCAGCCGGAGGGTTTCCATAAGGTTTTTCATTATCGGAGGTTGAGTTGTTTCCACAGGCAAGCACAACGGCCAGGAGCAGAAACATGGCAGAAAGTCGGGCAATGATTTTCATGGGCTAAGGTTTTGTTGTCAAATTACAGCTTTCGGTGGCTTCAGACAATACCGGTGAAGTAATCGGTTCACTACAGGCAATTGATATTTGACTGTAACCATAGAACAACTGAGGGAGTCTCACAAGGCAGAAAGTATGTAATTACTTACATTAAGTGGTCAAACTCAAACAAAACCGGTCATGTTCAGAAACTACTTTAAGGTGGCTACTCGAAGCCTCATCCGCCACAAAGGCTACTCTTTCATCAATATTTTTGGTCTTACCGTGGGCCTGTGTGCTGCTTTACTCATTTTGCTTTATGCAAAAAGTGAGCTCACGTATGATCGTGTTCATTCCCAGGCAGAGAACATTTACATGGTTTACAAAGAGCGGATTACCCCCACCGGTACTCAAGAAACTTTCGATACCTGGGCACCAACCTGGGAGGCTTTAAAGGAAGACTATGCTCAGGTTGTGAACGGAGCGCGGGTTATTAACCAGGGGCTGTGGGTAGAAGTGAATGGAGAGCGCTTCAACGAACCGGCTACTTTAACAGACCGCAGTTATTTTGAGCTGTTTGACTTTAAGCTGAAGGAGGGCAATCGCCAAACAGTACTTTCCGGGCTCAATGAGGCAGTGGTGAGCCAGGCACTGGCTGAGCGACTTTTTCCCGGAGAAAATGCTATGGGTAAAACCATTATGGTTCCTTCTCTGGATAATCAATACATTGTTACCGGAATTTTAGAGGAGGTACCCTATAATTCCTACTTACAGCCTAACCTGATTGTGCCGGTACAGAGCCACCCGGAGTTTGAAGGAATAGCAGGAAACTGGGGCAGTTCGTTTCTGGAGTCTTATGTGCTGTTGAAACCCGACACCGATGTGGCTGAACTCGAGGCGAGCTTTGAGGACTTTATTGCTAAGATATGGGATGCTCAAACTGCCGAGAATACCAACTTTAAGCTCCTTAACCTACTAGATGTGTATGACCGATTCAATGACAATCGGCAGTATGCCTACATCTTGCTTATTGTGGCCATAGGTATTTTGCTCATTGCGGCTATAAACTTTATGAACCTGGCCACGGCTCGCTCAATGGAAAGAGCACGCGAAGCCGGTATGCGCAAGGTGTTGGGGGCCGTAAAACCCCAACTGGTTATTCAATACCTCACAGAGTCGCTAACCATTACATTTATTTCACTCGTATTGGGATTGGTACTGGCCGTGGCACTTTTACCCCGGTTCAACACATATTATAATATTGGTCTGGCCACCGATTTTTGGCAGGATCCGGGGAATATGCTGGCTATTTTAGCAGTCGGGTTACTCATTGGTTTGGCTTCAGGGCTTTACCCTGCTTTCTATATCACCTCTCTCAAAAGTGTGGATACATTAAAAGGCAAGGTGCTAAAGACCAACGGTGTTGGTAAGTTTATTCGAAACGCCCTGGTGGTGCTTCAGTTTATGTTTTCTACCCTGCTCATAGTAGGCACGCTAGTTATTGGGCGGCAGGTAGATTTCATGAAAAACAAAGACATGGCTTTTGACAAGGAGAATTTGCTGGTGTTACCCATTAGAGTAGACGATTTTCCGAGCGAGGAGCAAGGTATAAACCAACTGAGCGGTTTGCGCAATGCGCTTAAAAGTCATACCTCAGTGACTTCGTTAACAGCCACCTCTTCGATTCCCGGTAATTTTCCGGGGCGTTTCACCTTTGTGGTGCCCGATGGCTTTACTGCAGAGCAGCGATTGAGGATGCGGTTTACGTTTGTAGATCATGATTTTTTCTCCAGCCTAAGGATAGAGCTCCTAAAAGGGCGGGATTTTTTACCCAACAGTGAGCAAGACCGTAGCGAAGCGGCTATCTTAAACAAGGCGGCTCTGCAAGCCTTTGGTTGGGAAGACATAGAAGGCAAATATCTCAATTTTGGTAACCGAAAAGTTCAGGTAATTGGAGTGGTAGATGACTATAATTTTGAATCACTGGCCAATGAAGTAGCCCCCATTATTCATTTTTATCGTCCTCCGGAAAATGCAGTGCATTCCTTTACGGTAGCTCGGGTGGCTGCCGGCCGTACGGCCGATGCGCTTAGCCTGGCCAAAGAGCAATGGGAACTGGCGCTACCTTCTGTACCTTTTGATTATTATTTTGTAGACCAGCGCTTTCAACAACTCTATGAGGCTGAAGAACGACTTACGGGTGCCATAAGTACTTTTTCTATGGTAGCCATAATTATAGCCACCATGGGACTGCTAGGCCTTTCTTCTCTTATTACAGCCCAGCGAACCAAAGAAATAGGTATTAGAAAAGTTTTAGGGGCCACTGTAATGTCTATTATCGGCTTATTGTCTAAGCGGTTTGCCCTGCTCATTGGCTTGGCCTTTGTGCTGACCATTCCCGTGGCAGTGGTCTTACTCAACAATTGGTTGGCCGATTTTGCTTATCGTATTCATCTAGGGCCGTTAGTGTTTTTGGTGGCATTGGTCGGCACCTTGTTTGTGGCCCTTATGGCCATTGGTTTGCAAACGGCAAAGGCTGCTTTGGCCAACCCGGTGCAGTCTATGCGCTATGAGTAAATTCTGAAGGCAAGGGATGTAAATGGGTTGGTTAAACCCGATATTTCTGTTGTAAACCGCATAAAAAGCAATTTTGGACTTCTTGTTCAGATAAAACGGCTATTGATCATTGACTCATTTTTGCATGTTGAGGCAAACTATTGGGTTCAAAAACACAAAATCATGATCAGGAGCTATTTTAAAGTGGCCTTCAGAAACTTGTTCAAATACAAGGGCTACTCTTTCATCAACATCTTTGGCCTTACGCTTGGGTTGTGCACAAGCATGCTCATTTTTCTTTATGTGCAAGACGAGTGGAGTTTTGATAAAATGCATGATGATGCACACCTAATTTATCGTCTTGAAAATTGGTCACAATACGAAGGAAACGAAAACCACTGGGCAGCCACACAAGGGTTTCTTATTCCGGAAGTGGTGAGTCGCTACCCTGAAATAAGGTCGGCCACGAGGATTTACCACAACAACACACCGGAGACCTTCAGTACCGATGTTAATTTTTACAACGAGAAGGACTTGTTCTATGCCGATTCTACCTTCTTTGATGTATTCACTTTTCCCGTTCTTTTTGGAGACCTGTCTACAGCACTCGATGACCCAGGGAACATCGTACTTACCGAATCTACCGCCAGAAAATATTTTGGTCGCCCCGATCCTATTGGTGAGATCATAAAGCGGGGAGCAACTCCTTTTACCGTCTCTGCGGTGATTCAGGACATACCGCATAACTCACACTTTCGATTCGATTTACTAATCCCTCTTTCAGAGTTTCAACGCAGGTTCCCTCAGTTTGTAAACGGCAGGGGGCCTTCTACTTTCTATTCTTATGTGAAAACGCTCAATGAAGAGGCCAGCAAAAACCTAAGAGCAAAGCTCGATGCAGACGTGCTGGAAATTATGAATATTCGCGATGCCAATGGAGAAATTAACCCCATAGAGGGTCTGAGCGTGAGTATACGCACCATGCCTCTAACGGATATTCACTTATATGGGCATGCTGAAAAGGAACTGGGCAATAATAGTCAGGCTCAGTATATCTTCATCTTTTCTACAGTGGCTGTGTTCATCCTTATTATAGCCAGCTTTAACTATATGAACCTGGCCACGGCCCGTTCTACCAAACGATCGAAAGAAGTGGGTATGCGCAAGGTACTGGGGGCTCGCAAGCCGCAGGTGTTTTGGCAGTTTTTGAGCGAGTCATTCTTCTTTACCTTTATTGCTACTCTTTTGGCCCTAATGGCCGTAGTGGTACTGATTCCCTCTTTCAACGATTTTACGGGTAAGCGCATAGATGGTAACCTGTTGAATAACGGAGAGCTGCTTTTGAGCATATTGTTAGTCTATGGGGCGGTGAGTCTTTTGTCGGGCTTATACCCTTCTGTGTTTCTTTCCAACTTTCAACCGCTCAAAGCGCTCAAGTCCAATGTACTTTCGGGAAAGGGGCATAGCTTTAGCATATACTTGCGCAGAGGGCTGGTTATTCTTCAGTTTGGCATCTCCATATTGCTTATCATTGGTGCCAGCACCATATACCGACAGCTTCGATTTATTGAAAAGAAGGATGTGGGTTTTAACAAAGAGCAAGTATTGGTGTTAAAGCTGCCCGGCCGAGGCAGGGTGAATAATCTGGAAACCATAAAACAAGAGTTCATGGCCGACCCTTCGGTGGTGGTGGCTGCGCCATCATCGGTTATCCCCGGAGAGCGAGTACACATAATGACCGTGAGGGTTCCGGACTTGGTGACAACCGATGCCGGAAACGAAAGCCAGCAAGAAGATAATGGCATTCGTGGCATGCGCATAATGTCTGGTGATGAAGATCTGGCCGAGGTTTATGGGTTGCAGATTGTAGCCGGCCGAGACCTTTCTAAAGAGATGGTTACCGATGCAACCCAGGGTTTTTTACTCAACGAGGCTGCCATTAGAGAGTTTGGGTTGCAAGAAAACCCGGTGGGTAGAAGGTTTGAATATGTCTATGGTTTGCCTGAACCAAAAGCAGGGCAGATTGTGGGAGTTATAAAAGACTTCAACTATGCATCGGTGCACACGGAGGTTGAGCCACTGATGGTTCATGTAATGCCCTCCCACGCGGCCTACCTCAATGTGAGGCTGTCTACTGATGGCGTGCAGGAAACCATAAAGCGTCTGGAAGCCAAATGGACCGAACTTCAACCCGCTGCTCCCTTTGAGTACTTCTTTCTGGATAGTCTATATGACGCACAGTACAAAACCGAAATGAGCATGGGCAAAACCATCACCTTTTTTACCCTACTGGCTATTGTTATAGCCTGCATGGGTCTCTTTGGTCTTGCCTCGTTTATTACCGAGCAGCGCACCAAAGAAATTGGGGTGCGAAAGGTGCTGGGAGCTTCCATTAGTTCCATTATGGTGGCACTTTCCAAAGAGTTTGTGCTGCTGGTTTTGCTGGCCAATATCATGGCCGCTTACCCTGCCTACAGTTTGCTCAATAATTGGTTGAGCGGATTTGCCTATAGGGTAAATATAAGCCCCGTTACTTTTTTGAGTGCTGCTGTCGTTGCTCTGCTTATCGCCTTTATCACCATTAGTTTTAAGACCTATATGGCGGCTCGCAGCAATCCGGTAAAGGCGTTGAGACACGAGTAAGCCTTATAACTTTTCAGACCTTAGCCACAATTTAGGAGACACCTTTTAGGGCGAAGGGGGCTATTCCACGGTTCAGTTCAAAAACCCAACAGTTCATTTCAGTTGGGTTTTTTGTTGCATACAATCTTTTCATCATTGTAATGTCAATACCGTTCTAAAAGAGCGGTGTTTGCCAAAGGTCAAAAACTCATGGTTTCCAAATGGTGGGTCTGCCCTATGCTAAAGGCAGGTTGGTTGCCCACCTCAAGGGACCAAAAATTGTTAGAAGATGAAAACTCAAAAAATGAAAATCAGAAGTTTAGTAATGGGAGTGGCAGTAGCCATATTGGCCCTCTTATCTTTCACCCATCAACTAAAAGCGCAAGACGAAAAAACCTCCACTTCAATTTCAATAGAAAAAGGTGTTCATAAGGTTAGCCATACCAACTCACAGGGAAGGTTCAATGTAGAGTACGATGGTAGAATAGAATTTACAGACGATGATCGGGCCATTAAGTCCATTTCGCGAGGTGGTTACCTCCTCATTCGCAAAACCAGCTTTGGCGACAGGCGTGAGATATTAGCCGAGCCCAATGCCGATGGCACCATTAACTATGAATATAGGGTGGGTCGTAACCGACAGGAGTGGAACAAAGAGGCGCAGGATTTTCTGGCCGCTATGTTGTTGGAAGTTATTCGCACAACCGGTATTGGTGCCGAAGCCAGGGTAGAGCGATTTTACAAGCGAGGCGGCCTGGACGGTGTATTGCAGGAGGTAAGCAATATTAGGAGTGACTATGTATCGCGCATATACCTCGATGCTCTGCTGACATCGCAAAACCTGAACAACAAGGAACTGGTAGGAGTAGCCGATTTTATAAGCCGAAGAATAAGTTCAGATTTCTACACGGCCGAACTCTTTAAAGACCATTCCAATAAGTTTTTAAAGAACGAAGAGGCCACCAATGCCTTTTTAGCGGCTCTTGGGCGTATGGATTCTGACCATTACATAGCCGGTATTTTAGAGCGTGTATTACGCGAAAATCTAAGTGATAGTTCTTTAGAAAAAGTGCTTTTGAGTGTAAGAAGAATGGACTCCGATCATTACAAAACCGGAGTAATCAAGAGTTTGCTCGATAGAAAAGACCTCAATGACAAAACCATAGACCGGGTGGTATTGTTGGCGGGCGACATAGATTCAGATCATTATGCCACTCAGGTTTTAAAGGAAGCCCTAAGCCGCCCCAACCTTTCAGACCAGGCCTTTAACAGTCTTATGGATGCTATGTCTAATATAGGTTCAGATCATTACGTAACGGAGACCTTTCGCTCCATGATCCGCTCCAGAGAAGTACCCGATAAAGTGATAGAGGCGGTGATTAACCGTATAGAGTATATGGACTCTGACCACTACCGAACAGTGATTCTGAACGATCTTTTTGCCAACAATAAAGTTTCGGAGAAATACTTTGAGTCATTACTCAGAACGGTGGGCAAAATTGACTCTGACCATTATGCAAGCCAAATACTGGCCCGACTCTTAAAGGATAAGACCCTGAACGATGCCATGTACACGGCTGTGTTAGAAAGAGTGGCCGATATAGACTCTGATCATTACAAGGTGGGCATTCTAAAAGATGTAATGCGCGGTTCGCTGAACAAGAAAAACCTCATGGGGCTTTTGAAAGTAGCCGATGGTATAGACTCTGACTATTACAAGTCGGAAGTGCTCAAAAATGCCTGCAACCTGGTGAGGGAGTCAGACAATGAAGTAAAAAATCAATACAGGTCGGTGGCCAGAAGCATTAGGTCTGATACCTATTATGGTAAAGTAGCACGCTGCATCGACTAGTGTTTTCTATCCGGAGGGTGTGTTTTGAAAGAGCCAAAAAGCCCATAGCGAAATTGGTCTTTTGAAATACACCCTCATTTTTTCATATCTTAAGTGAAACAGCACTTATGTTGCGCTTCTTACGCCTCATATTTTTTGTAATTATTGGCATAGCCTTCTTGTTTTATCTTCACTATGCCGAAAACAACAGGTTGCCACATCTGGTGAACGACCTGAACCTGTACGTCTTCACTCTGGTAGCTTCGGTATGCATTGGCTCGGGTATTGGAGTGATCAATAGGTGGCTCAACTATCAAATTCCCTGGAAGAGCAACGTTCTGGGACGTTTTATAACTGGGCTGGCGCTCGACTTTCTGTTTTTAGGAGCTGTGCTGCTCATATTAGGAGCCCTGGCCAATTGGTCCGGTCTTATTTACTACACCATGTTTCCGGAAGACATGTTTGTGAGGCAGATTGAACTGAAACTCATTGTGCTCTCTTTCTTTACCCTCTTTATGGTTACACTGGTAGAGTTCAACAGCTTTAGTTACAACGAGTACACCGTAGGACAAATAAAAAAGCTCCGTTCGCAACGCAAGCAGTTAGAGCTGCAGTTCGAGGCACTCAAAAGCCAGCTCAGCCCACATTACCTGTTCAATAGTATGAACACCATCTCTTCTCTGGTGTATCGCGATCCGGACATAGCCGAAAATTTTATTCGTAACCTGGCCGAAACGTTCAATTATGTGCTCAACACCCGTGAAGTACAGCAGGTGTCTGTAGAAGAAGAACTGGAAGCCCTAAAAGACTATGCCTATTTGCTTTCCATTCGGTTTGGAGATGCCGTTTCAGTTGTTTTTCAAGTAGATCAGGCCTTTTATAAAAAGCCCATTCCTCCACTCACCCTTCAGTTGTTGGTAGAAAATGCCGTAAAACACAATGTGGTAAGCAGTGATCAGCCCTTGCGCATAGAACTTAGAGCGAATGAAGAAGAGCTCATTGTGTTGAACAATAAGACAGGGGCTCCTTCTCAAACAGACAGCCACAAAGTAGGGCTGGAGAATATTAAAAACCGGTATGCCTTTTTTACCGACAGGCCCATTCGGGTAGAAGATTCAGACCATTTTGAAGTACGCTTACCCATGCTTGCCTCATGAAGAAGAACCTCATACATCAGCCGCTGTTTCGCGTATTGGTTCCGCCCATATACGGTACAATGATGTACCTGCTCATACTGTTGCTCAACAATAGTCTGGGGCAGTTGGGCGACACCGTGTTTACTATTGAAATGTTGGTGTGTGTTGCCCTGGCCTTTCTCATTTCTGAATCGCTGCGTTTGGTAATTCTCTTATTTCAGAAGAAAGCCGGAGAAGACCTGCTCAAAACAACAACCATTGGCGCTCTTGTATTGACCAACCTGCTCGTAGGAGCCGCGTTGGTATTTTTGGCGGCCTATTGCTATTTCCGTTTTTCGGAGGGTATGTCTTATTTTTCTCTTTTTAAGGCCACTCTTTTTAAAATGGTGGTGGTGTATGGTGTAAGTGGTCTACTCTTTACCCTCTTCTTTTTGAGTACCCATTTTCTGTCTGAAAAAAACGAGACGGAGCTGCGAAAAGAAGATCTAAAGCGCCAAAATCTGGAACATCAGTTAGAGATATTCAACAATGAGATAAACCCCGACCTGCTTTTTCAAAGCCTGGAAACACTCATAAGCCTGGTGCACTATAATCAAGACAAGGCCGAAGATTTTGTAGATCGGCTCGCTGTGGTATATCGGTATATTTTGGAAAATCGAAAGCGCGAACTGGTGGTGGTAAAAGAGGAGTTGGCAGCCGCTAAAAACCTAATGTATCTTTTTCAGGAGCGCTACCCGGAGATGCTACAATTCAAATTGCTCAACAAAGAGCAAAATGCAGAAAAGCTAATGGTGCCAAGCGCCTTGCCTACTATGCTAGACTGTATTGTGAACAATAGCATTATTAACATGCACAGACCCTTGCATGTAACCATAGACGCTGCCGGAGAAGAAGGTTATTTGGTGATCCAATACACCGACAATCAGCGACTGAGTCAGAATAAGTTTATCAAGAAACGCTGCAAAAGAGTACACGAAGCCTTTGCCTTTTTTTCAGACAGACCAGTAATAGAAATTAAAGCCTATGGCAATGGATTTGTAAAACTACCCTTGCTAGACCTAAACGATCGTATATGAAGGTATTTATCATCGAAGACGAAATTCCTGCTGCCGAAAAAGTAGAGCGACTACTAAAGCGCTATGACGAAAGCATTGAAGTGGTAGGGCGAGCCATGAGTGTAAAACAAGCCGTTGATTGGGTGAAGAATGGCGGAGAAGCCGATTTACTTTTTATGGACATTCAACTCACCGATGGACTTAGCTTCGATATTTTTAAAGAAGTGAATCTGGACATTCCGGTGGTTTTTACCACAGCCTACAACGAATACGCCATAGATGCTTTTAAAGCCAATGGTATAGACTACCTTCTCAAGCCCCTTTCGTTTGAAGCCATCAGCAAAAGTCTGGAGAAGTTTAAGGCTCTCAAAAACAGGCTTCAGGAACAGGGACAGGCTGAAGCCAAATCGGTTATTGACCTGCAAAGTGCGCTTCAGATGCTAAGCAAACGCGACTATAAAACCCGTTTCATGGTCAAGATTGGCGAGCATATAAAGTCTATTACTACTGACTCTATTGACCTCTTTTATGCTGAAGGCCGAAACGCCTACATTGTGACCCACGAAGGCCGTAGGCTGATTATTGACTACAAACTGGAGACCCTGGAAGAAATGCTGGACCCCAAGAAGTTCTTTCGAGTAAACCGAACCTTTATTGTGGAGATAGATGCCATAAAAGATGTATTGGTGTACTCCAATAGCCGACTTAAGATTATCCTTAAGCTCGACTTTGACCGGGAGATTATTGTGAGCCGGGAGAAAGTAAACGCGTTTAAAGTGTGGTTTGATGGAGAGTGATTAATTCAATGGGCTGGCACAGGCTTGGGGAAATTTGGCGAAAGTTGCGAAAAGACAAACAACCTTTATATGTGAGCCAGAAGTAGTATACTTGCTACAAATTTTTCAAGGTTGAAACTCAGGTACTATTTAACACCAATGCTCTGTCTGGTGCTAGCTTTTTCTTATGCCCAGAGCCCCATACTATCTACTCTTGCCGAAATACCTCCAACCATCGATGGAGTACTCGATGACGATATCTGGCAAAAAAGTCCCCAGCTAACGGGTTATAAAACCTTTGTGCCAGACTTTGGCAAAGACATGCCCTATAAGACCATTGCTTATATGGCTCACGATGAAGACAACCTCTATTTTGCCTTTAAATGTTTTGACGACCCCAAAGAGATAAAAACATCTATTGCCGCCCGCGATAAAATTGCAGCCGATGATTGGGTGTGCATCAATCTCGACTCCTTCAACAGTGGACAATCGCTTTATGCCATTTATGTAAACCCAAGCGGTATTCAGATGGACACGCGCTTTGCGGCCGGCCGAGAAGATATTGGCCTGGACATAATCTTTTACAGCGCAGCCAAGATTGTGGAAGATGGTTATGTAGTGGAGGCTAAAATTCCGTTTAAGAGCATTCGCTATAAGTCGGTTGACGGCAAAGTAGACATGGGTGTTATTTTTGAAAGAAGGATTAGCCGTTTTTCAACCCAGGGCACCTACCCGGCTCTCGATCCGGCCAAAGGCTTTGCATTTCTTACTCAAATGCTTCCTATTCAATACAACGGTGTGAGAAAAGCCAAGCTTGTGGAGCTATTGCCTGCCGTAACCTATGGAGTAAATCGAAATCATGAGGATGGCGAATACCACCGGGAAGATAATTTTGAGCCCAGCCTTACGGCTAAAATCGGTATCACCTCAGAATTGGTGCTAGATGCCACCATTAACCCCGACTTTAGCCAGGTAGAATCAGACGCTCAACAGGTTGAAGTGAACCAGCGTTTTCCGGTGAACTACCCCGAAAGGAGACCCTTCTTCTTGGAAGGAAATGAAAACTTCAACTTTGCAGGAACTGGCGGCTTTCAACCTATACAAATGGCGGTTAACTCCAGGTCTATCGTAACCCCTAAGTTTGCCACTAAGCTCACCGGAAAAATTGGTGATAAGAACATTATCTCCACCATTTATGCCGTTGATCGGGACGATAGGGTGAACCCTGACATACCCGGGACTGGTGACAATACGGCTGATGTAGCCGTTATGCGCTATATGCGATCACTCACCCAAGATAGCTACATTGGCTTGCTGGGAACCACCAGAATGCAGAATGGCGGAAGCAACAATGTCTATGGTCTCGATGGTCAGTATCGGTTCAAAGAGGCTTACCTGGTTTCAGGACACTACCTGTATTCGGAGACGAATGCTGTTCTGGATGGCGGACACTTACGCAATGCCGGCTCGGTGTACATAGGCATCAATAAAAACACACGTAGTTTCAATGGCTCTTTGAGCTTGCTAGACATTGGACAGGACTTTGAGTCCGGTGTGGGATATGTGACAAGAACAGGGATCAGCCGAATTACGGCCAGTGCATCGCCCAAAATCTTTCCCAAAGGCGAGGGGCTTATTCAGCGGATAGACCCCGTAGTGTATGCCTCGCTTACTAAAGATAAACCCAGTGGTCTCAACGAGCATGTGTTGTTTGTTCAATTAGCGGCTGTTTTGCCTCGCAATACACGCCTGGCCGTTTCGGCCGACCATTCTTCGGAAATCTATCTGGGAGAAGAGTTTAAAGACGGAAGTATAGGACTGAATGCCAGTTCTCAAATAACCAAACGCATATACTTTAGGCTTAACTACGACTGGGACAATGGTATTTACTATCCCACAGCCGAACAAGGTTACGGAAAACGAATTGGGGCAACACTCAATGTTCAGGCTTCAGACAAATTCAGCATGGATTTCACGCATCGTTTTGTGTCGCTTTACAGCAAAGCGACCGATGCCAAATACTATGATATCCATATTGCCCGTGGCCGTTTGATTTACCAGATGAACAAATACCTCTTTTTCCGAGGAATTGCCCAATACAACAGCTTGAGTCAGGTGCTTAGCCCGAACTTTCTGGTGAGCTTCACTTACATTCCGGGTACGGTGGTGCACCTGGGCTGGGGCTCGGTCTACGAAAAAGTACGCTGGGATGGCACAGACTATGTGCCGAATGATCAATACCTCAACACCGCTCAAGGCTTCTTCTTTAAAGCGAGTTATTTGTGGAGGTGGTAAAGTAGTTAAAAGAGTCTCATCTGAGATTCTTTCTTGGGGTAAAAGACACCTATAATTACGAATGGGTTAGTCGCTCTTCTTGTATGCCATTGTTTTGTTGTGCCTAAAAAGAAATAAAGCTCCTTTGTATTAATGAATTCTTCTTCGTATCGCTCTCTTACCTTACTAAGGGCTATGGTTTTGTCACCATTGGCACTTCTTAAGCAGTTCCAATAAAGCTGACCAATTTCCCAGTCTTCTATCATCAGACGACTCGATTTCCCAGAATCATCTGTGAATCGATAGTAGAATTTAAATGGGATTTTGGGTATTAGGATTTCTGGTTCTTTATCCTGAGAAAATAAATCACCCTGCTTTCTAAGCTCCTTCCATTCACTCTTCCATTCAGGGTCATCTTCTTCAATCTCCAATTTGATGACGGTAGTAGGTTTAAATGTTGCAAGTGATTTGTTTTTAGGAGCTTTCGAGTCATTAATCAACTCTTTAAGATTCGTGTAGACGTTTTTAAGGCACAATGTTTTCCTCAAGGACCAATTTTGCTTGGTATCAATCCATGATGACAGGTTTAAATCTCTGAAGTCATAGTTCTTAGGCGAATAGCTCTCAGGCCTAAAATCATCAGTTCTTCTTTTCAAGTCCAGTTCCATCCAGGTATACTTTGACAGTTTCTGGTCTCCGGACGCTCTTTGTCTCAGAAGGAAAGATAACGGTACAGGGTAAATCCTGATCCATTCTCCATTTTCAAGTATTCCAGCAGTACAGACTAGCTCGTCATAGCTTCTTGATGGTAAGGGGTATGTGGTTACTGTTAATAATATTCTTTTGCGTGTCATTTATAAATTCTTGTACTGTATATCCCATTGAGGTAACTCCTTAAGAGCATTTAGAACTCTTCCTCGGTGACACATACATACTTCTTTCTCGAAGCAGGTAATAGCTACTCTTTTGTACTCCTTGGTTAGTTGGAATAAGTAGTTAATAGATTGCTTATTATTTATTAAAGTAGTGTTTTCATATTCTTCAAACAATTTATTGTAATCTGACATTGACTCAAGGTCTTGACGTTTTTCAGATTCTATGCCTAATTCTGGGATATGTATATACTTAATTCCAATACTTTGACATGCGTTCTTCAGCTGAGATTTGGAGAATCCATATTTCATACTCAATGAGTTCTTTCTTACATCGCAAAGAAGTCGAATATCGTTGATAATTAACTTATTCAAGTATGTTTCCAAACTGATACCCTCATAGCCTATGGTGAAGAATTTGGGCTCACTGAAATTTCTTTTTTGTTTTTCAACAGCCTCCATTTCTGTCTTATTCAGTATCTCCGAGGCAATTTGACTTTTAGATGCGTAGTATGGGTACTTTATATATGTATGCCTAATTAGGTCTCTTTGGGAAAAATTGGAAATCTCTCTTTTCACAAGTCTTATTGCAGATTGATCTTGTTTTTTCAGCTGAGAATAAAAGTTCAATCCCTCATCTGTCAGAACCCAATTGGATGTATTAGCTACTGTTTCTGAGCGAACTAGTTTATACTTAGTTAGTGTAGAGATGTCTTGATTGGCCTGAAAAGAAAAACAGCCGTATTTATAAGGAACAAAGTCAAAGGCTTTTTTCTCCTGATTCCGTGTAATCAAAAAAAGTATTTTCTGGAGGTTTGTATGGTTCAATTTTCCTCCAAATTCCTCTAAAGTTGCTAAGATTAGTTTTCGCCTATAAAACATGTTGCAAAGGTACAATTCAGATTTAGGCTTTCCATATTATTCTAAAATACGGAAAATAAATAAAATCAAGTTAGCTCAAGCTCAACTAATCCTCCCCCAATTCACTGTGGTCTTCTTGAGGGATTTGATATGTCTCAAAATGTTACGGTTCTGGTCTGTGCTGAGGTCTGGATCGACTTCCAGGATGTCGCTGGCGGCATTGCGGGCTGCCTGGAGTATTTTGGTGTCTTTTGAAATGTCTGCAATCAGTAGGTCCAGCACACCACTTTGCTGGGTGCCCGTAATATCTCCCGGGCCACGGAGCCTGAGGTCTACATCGGCAATCTCAAAACCATTATTGGTTTTCACCATGGTGTCTATGCGGATGCGGGCTTCCTTGCTTAGCTTATAATCCGTCATCAGAATACAGTAAGACTGGTCAGCCCCACGCCCCACACGGCCCCTGAGCTGGTGCAACTGTGCCAAACCGAAACGCTCGGCATTTTCAATCACCATTACAGAGGCATTAGGCACATTTACGCCCACTTCGATCACCGTGGTAGCCACCATAATCTGGGTTTCATGCTTCACAAAGCGCTGCATTTCAAAGTCCTTGTCTTGCGGCTTCATTTTTCCATGCACAATACTGATGTGGTTGTCAGGGAAGGCCCGGGCAATGCTTTCATAGCCATCCATCAGGTCTTTCAGGTCTAGCTTTTCCGATTCTTCAATGAGCGGATACACCACATAGATTTGTCGGCCTTTGGCAATCTCTTTTTTCATAAAGCCAAAAACCGAAAGTCGCTTGCCATCATATTCATGAATGGTCTGGATAGGCTTTCTTCCGGCAGGCAACTCATCGATGATGGATACATCCAGGTCGCCATAAACCGTCATAGCCAGGGTGCGTGGAATGGGAGTGGCCGTCATTACCAGAATATGTGGGAACTGGGTGGCATTCTTGCTCCAGAGCTTGGCCCGTTGTGCTACCCCAAAGCGATGCTGTTCATCGATTATAGCGAGTCCTAGATTTTTAAACTGTACTTTGTCTTCTATCAGGGCATGAGTCCCTACCAGGATTTGCAAAGAACCGTCTTCCAATGCCTCATGAATTTCGCGCCTTTCGGCAGCTTTAGAGGAACCGGTGAGCTTGGCAATTTTGATCCCGAGCAAATCGGCATACTCCTTCAGCCCTTCATAATGCTGATCGGCCAGAATTTCTGTGGGTGCCATCATTGAGGCTTGAGCCCCCGAACCCACAACCAGTAGCATGCAGATAAAAGCCACAATGGTTTTGCCTGAACCCACATCGCCCTGAAGCAGTCGGTTCATTTGTCTGCCCGATTTCATGTCCTGGTAAATCTCTCGGATCACCCTCTTTTGTGCATTGGTCAAGTCGAAAGGCAGATGCTTGTTGTAGAACTCTGTGAGCAGGGAAGAGTCGTTAAAAACCTGCCCCTTAAACTTATCGATTCGGGTCACCTTCATTTTCAGCAGTTTGAGCTGGATGAAGAAGAACTCCTCGAATTTCAACCTAAACTGCGCTTTTTGAAGTAGCTCGGAGTTAGAGGGAAAATGAATGTGCCAAAGCGCAAACTTTTTTTCAATCAGCCCAAACTGGCTCAGCAAGCTTTCGGGGAGTGTTTCATAAATATGGGGTTCGGCCTGAACCATTACCTGCCGGATCATCTTGGAGATGGCCTTGGAGTCTATGTATTTGGCCTTGAGTTTTTCGGAGCTATGATAGACCGGTTGTAAGTAAGCGGCTTTTTCGTTTTGCGTGGTTAGCACTTCAATTTCGGGATGGGCAATGTTTACCTTACGGCCATAGACGGTTGGCTTGCCAAATACAACGTAGTCTACACCCAGTTTTAGTTTTTTAGCCACCCACTGAATGCCTTTAAACCAAACCAACTCAAGGCTATCCGTTTGGTCTTCGAAGCGCGCTACGAGTCTTTTTTTTCTCCCTTCTCCAACGGTTTCCATTTTGGTGATGCGCCCTTTGATCTGTACAAAGGGCATGTCGGCATGCACGCTTTCTATGGAATGGAATTGGGTACGGTCTTCATAGCGAAAAGGATAGTGCTGAATCAGGTCGGCATAAGTGAAGATGCCCAGCTCTTTGCCGATGAGTGCAGCCTTTTGTGGTCCCACTCCTTTCAGAAACTCTATGCTCGTATCGAAAAATGAAGGCATCGGATGAAATTAACAGAGTTTGTGTTTACAAAGGTGTTCAATAAGAATTTTTTGAACATATAAATGTTGTACTCAGCTGTTCAGTCTGTATTCGGAAGTCATTCCACAAATACTGGCCGAAGTATTGACAAAGGTTATGGTTTTACAGAATACTTTTTACCGGGAAAAAGAGAATAGGCGGAATAATCAATATTTCCACTCAAAGCTATTGAGCAGGTGGATCATGTCTTTTTTTATAAATTCAATGATGGGAGCCAGTGAGTCGTTTTGTGTGGCGGTGTTAAAGTAAAGTGCTCCTCTAAAGAAATGATGCGTGCTGTCTGAAGTAAAAAATTGAAACTGTGTAGGTACTTCTCCTTCCAGTTCAGTTACACTCGCAATTTGGCCATTAGGAATACGGATGAGGCTCTCTTCAATACCATAGGCCTTCACATTGTGCTTCATAGCCAGTTCAAAGGCTTCGTTGAGAAGCACTTCCGGCTTATTGTTAGGGTCTATAAGGTTTTTATAGGTGATTTGTACCAGGGCATCGAACTGCGGGTAGGTAAGGTTAATCCAATAGCGCTCGGCATGTTTAGAGTCATCTTCGGACAATTGAGAATGTGCCGAGTACTGGAACCGGTAGGGGAAGGTGTCAGGTAGTATTTGGTAAGCGGGTTCGGGAAGGTCTATTCGATTATAACCTTTGGGTTTGGGCAGGTACACTTCTTTGCACGAACTCACCAGGCCGAGTAATAAAATACAGATGAACAGAGGGTAATTCTTCTTCACTAAGTCTGTGGTCTAATTAATACCCTAACGCGTTTAATACGCCTTAAGTCTACGGCAACAATGGTAAATAAAAACCGGCCAAACTCAATTTTTTCTCCGGCCCGAGGCATTTTGCTGCTTATTTCAAGAAGCAGCCCTCCGAGCGATTCACTTTCGCCCTTTACGGAGTCGAACTCGGATGGTTCTACCCCAATAATTTTGCAAAAGTCATTGAGCGATGTTTTTCCTTCAAAGACGAAGGTGGAGTTGTCGAGTTTATTGAAGGCAATATCTTCATCATCGAACTCATCGTTGATTTCGCCAACTATTTCTTCGATAATATCTTCCAGGGTAATAAGGCCCGAAGTTCCTCCATATTCATCCACCACAATGGCCATGTGTACCCGCTGTTCCTGAAAATCTTTGAGTAGAGCATCTACCTTTTTGTTTTCCGGCACAAAGAAGCCCGGCCGAAGTAAGGTTTGCCAGGCAAAAGTATCGTCCTTGTCTATGTGAGAGATGAGGTCCTTGATATAAAGTACCCCTTCTATTTTATCGATGGTTTCTTTATAGGCAGGAATTCTGGAATAGCCGCTTTTATTGATTTTATCCATTAGCTCATGGAAATCCAGCTCCACATCTACGGCTGTTATATCCATGCGCGATTTCATAACCTGCCTTACCGACAGTGTACTGAAGTTTACGATTCCCTTTAAAATGCCTTTTTCTTCTTCGGTAGTGTCATCGCCAGTAGTTATTTCAAGAGCTTGGTTGAGCTCATCTACCGTAATGTTTCTGCCTTTCTTTTCCACATTGCGCTCAATGAGGTTGGTTACAGAAATGAGTAGCCAGCTAAAAGGACGGAGTAGCCGCTCCAGGGCGAGTAGAGGTTTGGCGGTGGTTTTGGCAAATTTTACATTGTGTTGGTTAGCGAAGTTTTTAGGCACTACCTCGCCAAAAAAGAGAATAACAAAGGTAACCACTGCCGAAAGTACCACTACTACTTTGCCTTCAGTGGTTTTAGAACCTACCAAAGACCAGGTAAAAAACGTAGATAGGGTAACTATGGCAATATTTACCATATTGTTCATGATCAATATGGTAGCCAGCAGGTGGCGTTTTCTTTCCAGTAGCCTCAGAATGGCCTGGCCCGATGGGCTCGATTCCTTCTCGAAATCGGCCAGCTGGTTGCTATCGAGTGAAAAAAAGGCCACCTCAGAGCCTGATATCATTGCCGACAGAAAAATGAGCACAACAAAAGCCACTACATTAATGGCAATGTAGGGCGAGCTTAATTCGGCAATTTGAAGAAGAAGTGCTAAACTCGGTTCAGGGTCTTCAGGTATGTCCAAAATATTAATTTTAGTCCCAACTTAGAACGGCAGATCGTCCGTGTCGTCTTCCGGTATGTTAGATACAGGGCTTTCGGCCATATTGTCTCCACCATTACCGGTGCCTGATGAGCTGCCATCGGGTCTTCCACCCAACAAAGTCATTTCTCGTCCAACAACTTCTGTAGTGTATCTTTTGTTCCCATCCTGGTCGTCCCAAGAGCGGGTGGTCAACTTACCTTCAATATACACCTGGTTGCCCTTTTTCAAAAACTTCTCAGCAATTTCAGCCAGAGGAGTCCACAACACAATGTTGTGCCATTCGGTGTTGGTTACGCGTTCACCTTGTTTGTTTTTGTAGGTTTCACTGGTTGCCAGCGAAAAATTCGCAACAGCCCGGCCATTATCTAAATGCCTTACTTCAGGGTCTTTGCCCAAATTACCTACCAATATTACTTTATTTACGCCTGCCATCTATTAATTATTTTAAGAACGAATTGAATGAAAGTAACTAATACATCTCGCTTTTCAAATAGTTCTGTATTAGAATGGGCTTTGGTAAATCCTGAACTTCACTCAGGGAATAGGCCTGTAAATTCAATTCTTGTTGTATAGAGACAAAGGTATTTAAATCATTGACCCGAAGCCTAAAAAATCGTGCGAAAATCTCCCGGTGCGACAGTAAATGCCTGACAGGCGAAGAGACCGACTGAACATGAATGTGATCGATTAGGGGTATATGTCTAAGACACTCTTCGGTTTTTTGCTTGGTTTTGCTCTCTTTCAGGTAAAACTGATAAAGTCCTTGCCATATGTCTTTGCCCAGTCGTTTGTGCATAAGTATTTGCTGTCCATGTTCAAACATGAAATAATCGAAATAGAGCTTTTTGACCTTTGTTTTTCTACTCTTTACCGGCAGCTTTTCTACTTCTCCGTGCTGCTGAGCAAAGCAAATTGTGTGGAGCGGGCATGTATCGCATGCCGGGTTTTTGGGTGTACATTGCGTAGCGCCAAAGTCCATAATGGCCTGGTTATACTCGGCAGCATTGTTGGCCGGAATCAACTCATTGGCTAGTTGCTCAAATATTTTGAGTGTTTTGGATTCACTAATGTCATTGTACAAGCCAAACACCCGGGCCAGTACCCGGTATACGTTGCCGTCTACCACGGCCGTGGGCTTGTTGAAGGCCAGCGAGGCAATGGCTGCCGCAGTATATCGGCCAATGCCTTTTAGTCTGAGCAGTTCATCGAACGTATCGGGAAAACACCCATGGTACTGCTCCACAATGGTTTGAGCGCAGGCATGCAAGTTTCTTGCTCGGGAATAATACCCCAAGCCCTGCCATAGCCTGAGTACTTCTTGTTCCGGGGCTTTGGCCAGAAGCTCTACTGTTGGATAACGCTCAATGAAGGCGAGGTAGTAGGGCATTCCCTGGTTCACCCGGGTTTGTTGTAAAATTATTTCCGAGAGCCAAATTTTGTAGGGGTCCCGGGTCTCTCTCCATGGTAAATCGCGCTTTTGATGACCGTACCACCTAATTAATTGATTTACAAATATTTCTCTTTCCAACTTGTTTGCTTCTTTACCCCTACTCCCCTTTTCAGAATTTTTCAGGAATACTTTTTATTATTGACCCCGAACCCTTAATTTTGCAGGCCAAAATAACTGGGAATAAGTTTTTTATAAAATTTTATCAACTTAAATAAGAATACAGTGACTAAAGCAGATGTTATCAATCAGATTGCGGACAAGACCGGGATAGACAGATCTGATGTTACTACAACTGTTGAGACTCTTTTTGCTGTGGTGAAAGACTCGATGGCCGAAGGGGAGAACATTTACGTAAGGGGGTTTGGAAGTTTTGTGAACAAAAAGAGAGCAAAGAAGATTGCCAGAAATATTTCTAAAAATACAGCAATTGTAATTGACGAACATTTTGTGCCTAGCTTTAAGCCTTCTAAGGTGTTCGTAGAGCAGGTAAAAACAAGTGCCAAGGTAAAGGCGGCTAATAGCTAATTTTAGCCTTTTGGCTATATGAAAAAGAATCAGGTAAGTCTCATCATCATTGCTATAGCGGCCATAGTTGGTCTCTACAGCCTGCCTCGAGTGGTAGTTGACAATGACAATGAGGCTTCTGCTGAGTTTATTGATGAGTCTACTCCGGGAGGAGTTATCGACCATAGCTCGGCAATCCCTGAAGAAATACAACCTAAGATTGACTACTGGAAAAGTCAATTATTTGCAAATGGCAACATACAGCCTAATAATGAAGCTCTCGATTCATTAATGGCTGTTTTTCAGCAAATCAACCAGTACGACAGTGCTGCTTATTTTGCTAACACCTTTGCAGAGAGGTTCAATTCAACAGAACACTGGCGAAAGGCCGGTGATGCTTATTTCGAGGCATTTACCTATGCCATTAATGAGCAAAAAACTAGTTTATTGGGAAATAAGGCAAGAGAAGCTTACCAGATCGTATTAGAGGCTCAGCCAGACAACTTAGATGTAAAGCACAATGTTGCGCTTACCTATGTGGCCGGTCCGAGCCCAATGCAGGGTATTATGATGCTGAGAGAAATTATAGAAGAAGATCCCAGCAACGAAAAAGCCCTCATGAGCATGGGAAGAATGTCGATCAACACAGGTCAGTTTGAAAACGGCATCGAGCGTTTCCAGTCTCTGGTGCAATATTATCCCAACCATATTGAAGGAAACTTCTTTTTGGGCGTGTGTTATTTCGAAGCCGGACAAATGGTGAAGGCTCGGACACAGTTCGAAAAAATAAAAACATTAGATGCTAGTGAGCAGATTCTGACCGCTGCGAATGAGTATCTGCAGAGAATCAAGTAAAAACATTAAAACATTAAGATTATGCCTTGCGGTAAAAAAAGAAAAAGACATAAGATTGCTACTCACAAAAGAAAGAAGAGGCTAAGAAAGAACAGACATAAGAAGAAGTAAGGGATTACCTTACCTGCACTTATTTATTGTTCTGATTTTTAACACTAACCTCTACTACCTTGAGTAATGAATTAATCATTAATTCAACTCAGAATGGTAGTCGTATAGCCCTTCTAAAGGAGAAAAGTTTAGTTGAGTTCCATCATGATAATGATGAGAACAAATTTAAAGTCGGAGATATTTATCTGGGAACGGTTAAGAAAATCGTTCCCGGTCTAAATGCCGCGTTCATTGATATTGGGTACGAAAAGGATGCTTTTCTGCACTACCTTGATTTAGGTCCGCAGATTAAGTCGTTGAACAAGTACACCAAGCAGGCGCTTTCAAACAAGCATGCCTCCGGATCATTGGCCAATTTTAAAGGCGAGCCGGATATCAATAAACTTGGTAAAATGAATCAGGTGCTGACTAAAGGTCAGCAAATACTGGTTCAGATTGTCAAAGAACCAATTTCCACCAAAGGGCCTCGACTAACATGTGAGTTGTCGATAGCTGGGCGCTATATGGTTTTAGTGCCCTTTTCCAATGCCATCAATATTTCTAAAAAAATTACTGATGGTGAGGAACGCAAACGCCTATTGCGTTTGATCTCTTCTATTAAACCAGAAAACTTTGGCTGTATAATTCGCACCGTAGCCAAAGGAAAGAACGTAACCGAACTAGACAAGGACTTAAGAAATCTTGAAGAAACCTGGAAACAGGGCATCAAGAAACTGCACAGCACCAAGCCTCGCGAAAAAGTGATTGGTGAAATGAGCCGTGCTTCTTCCTTGTTGAGGGATATTTTGAATGAATCTTTTGATAGCCTGGTAACAGACGACAAGGAGATTCATGATGAAATAAAGGAGTACATCCGAAAGATTGCTCCCGACAAAGAAAAGATTGTAAAACTCTATACCGGCAAAGCCAAAATCTTTGAGGCTTTTGGAATAGAGAAGCAACTCAAGTCTTTGTTTGGTAAGTCAGTGAGCCTTCCGCGCGGAGGATACTTAATTATTGAGCATACCGAAGCCCTACACGTAATTGACGTAAACAGTGGCAATAAGTCTAATGCAGGCGAAGATCAGGAGTCTACGGCTTTGGCCGTAAACCTTGAAGCGGCTAAGGAAATTGCCCGACAGCTTAGGCTGAGGGACATGGGAGGTATCATTGTGATTGACTTCATTGACATGCGAAAGCCCGAAAATAAAAAGAAGCTTTACGCAGAAATGAAGGAGGTTATGAAGTCTGACAGGGCAAAGAATACCATTTTGCCGCTCACTAAGTTTGGGCTCATGCAAATAACCCGTCAGAGGGTTAGGCCGGAACTCAACATTACAACAAGAGAGGCTTGCCCAACCTGTAATGGAACCGGCTCGGTAAGTGCTACCATCTTGGTGTCCGACCTAATTGAAAAGAACCTGGAGTATTTGCTCACCACTCAAAACGAAAAGAGTGTAACCATTGCATTACATCCTTTCCTCCATGCATACTTCACCAAAGGGGTGTTTTCCAAACGCTGGCAATGGTATAGAAAATACCACACCTGGGTAAAACTGGAAAAGGACAGCTCTTTAGGTCTCAACCAGTATGTTTTTTACAACAAGTTGGGAGAAGAGATTGAATTGAAAGCCTAAGCTTTAGGCTAGTTTAAGGATAAAATAAAACCCCGATCTTTTCAGGTCGGGGTTTTTTATGTCTCTTTATCCGGGGGTTAAAACTTAATGCCAAACTCAATGGCAATCAGGCTGTTTTTAACCTTCAGATCGTCTAAGGAGTTGCTCTGTTCTTTTACCTGGTTGATGAAGCCAATGTTGTAATTGATTGAGGCAAAGAGGCTGGTTTGTACTCCAATAGCTCTTTCTACACCTCCTCCAAAATTTCCGTTAATGTCGAAATGCTGAAATTCCGTGATAAGGTTGATATTCTCGGTTTTGTTATTGGTGTTTAACCGCACTTCGGGGATAACCCCAAAATTGAAAAACAGCTTGGTGTCTAACAAAACCTCATTGGTATAGAGCTTAATAAGTGCAGGTAGCTGAATGTATTCGTGATCATATTCGGCACTGGTAGGTGTACCACCAAAATAAGCTGCATCGGTGGCCGTTACTTTAGTGTTGCGGCTGGCATAGTTTATCCCTGTATGAAAGTAGTAATTGTCTTTGAAGGGAATATCTACAAAAGCGCCTATCAGAAACTTCACCGTGGAGCCATTTCTTTCAAAAGTGGTCGAATTGCCATCGGTACTTGCTCTAACATAGGATACCGTTGGTGCCAGCTTCACCCCAATTCTGTAATCCTCAATTTGTGCCGTTACTTTTTGACTCAAAAATAAGGCGATCAGTGCAGTGAAAACGTATTTTTTCATGTGGGATAAAATAAATGAATAGTTTTGTCTTTTAAAAAGTGAGTATGTCTAAACCGTGGTTTTTTTTACTATTTGTGCTGTTGTTAGCCGCATGTTCCAACGATGATTGTAGCGAAAATGTTGACTACTCGGCAGTAGATATTGACCTTGCTTTTGAAGACCTCACCCATGCCATTTATGGCATTGAAAGCCGGGAAGAGCTGGTGAGCTTTTTTGAGGAGAACCCGGTAGTACGCGATTACTTTTTTGGCTTTGGCGATTTAATACCAAAGCAGAATTTTTTAAACGAAGTGCTACGATTCACCCAGGTGCCAAAAGTGAAGGCCATATTTAAGGCCCCTGACTTTGAACGCTTCCAGGAGCTGCTCGATCAGAATCGTGATGTCCGTGAATACCTCACTTATGAATACTTGATGGCCAATAAGCAAAAAAGCCTGGAGGATATCCATGAATTACTTAAGGGCTCTCGGCTGGAAGATCTGACCAATACGGAGGCTATTGACCAGTATCTGGAATCTAACCCTGAGGAATACGAATACTTTAAATTTGTCTTTGGTTTTCAGACCCCTGAAGATTTACTCAACGAAAACTTTGAGCTGCTACAAAACCCTTACGTAGACACACTCTACCAAGAAACCCTGGCACTAATTAGTGCCCAGGAAGTGGCCTACGAGTTAGATCAGGCCTTTGGAAGACTTAAGGGCATATACCCTGATTTTAGTGCTCCCAAAGTACAGGCAGTATACTCAGCTTTTGGAAAAGACCTATTTTTGTCAGACTCGCTCATTGTAATTGGCTTAGATTATTACCTGGGAGAAGAAGCCTCTTACCGACCCAACATATACGACTACATTCTCAACCGCATGAGCCCCGACCATTTGGTTCCTCAGCTTATGCAGTTTATGTCGCTTCGCTACAACAAGACAAAACAGGACAGCCGAACTGTTTTAGATGAAATGATCTACTACGGCAAGGCCATGGCTTTTGCCAAACAAATGTTGCCGTGCGTTAATGACAGCCTAATTATTGGCTATTCACGTCAACAACTGGCCGATGCCACAGTGAGTGAAGCGCTAATCTGGTCGCACTTCGTAGAGGAGAGGCTCCTCTATAGTGAAGACCCTACTGCCATTACCCGATATATTGACGAGCGTCCAAGCGTATTAGAGATAGATAAGCGATGTCCTGGCCGAATTGGCCAATGGCTGGGCTGGCAAATTGTAAATGCCTATATGAAAGAAACGGGGGCAGGTTTTAAAGAGCTGATGGCTGAAACAGATGCACAGAAAATACTTATGCAGTCAAAATATAGACCTCGCTCTCGCTAGCCTTCAAGTGGTTCTCGTTACTCAAAACCTTGGTGAGCTTTTCAACTTGTAGTTTTTTAGAGTACAGCTTTTCTGCTATTTGTCGGGCATTGTTCTTATACTGTTCCAACAGCTCTTTCTTCTCTATGAACGGCATTAGTTTGACAAGAAATTCTTCGGGCTTTTCCGGGTGTGCATAAAACCCACACTCATACTGCTCTACAAGGTCTTTGGTCCACCCGGCAGAGTTTACAATCGTGAGTTTGCCCGAAGCAAGACTATCAAACATTTTGTTGGGGCTGTTCGTACCCAACACGGGTATATTGGCAAAACACACATAAGTGGCGTCTGTAATGTTCAGTATTCTTCTAACCCCCTCTTTGTTTTGATGACCAATAAACTCCACATTGGAGAGCTTTCTCAAATAGGCCGTAAGCTTTATTTTACTCAACTGGGATCCCTGACCAACTACCTTAAAGCCTATGTTAAGGTCTTTTTTCTTACAAAGTGCAGCCACATCGAGCAAATACTCTAAATGGTTGGTAACACCTATGCTACCAATGTAAGTGATAATAAAAGGTTCTCGGGCATGATAAAATTCGGCCAGCTTAGGATCCTTTTCTTCCTTTCTAAAAAACTGACAGTCGGCCATGTTGGGAATAAGAAACACTTCTTTTTCCGGTACAGTCTTTACAATCCAGTCGCGCATGCCGGGCGATAGAGCCACAATTTTATCTGCTCCGGTATATATTCTCTTTTCTAGCCTGTATAAGTAGCTTTTGAGTACAATGCCTCGAATAGCACCTAATTCAATAGGCGCTGTTGGCCATAAGTCGCGCACCTCAAAAATGTATGGAATACCCCTCTTTTTTTTAAGCCAAAGGCCAATAAGACCTACTGTTAAAGGAGTGCTGGTAATATAGGCCTTGTCAATACTGTTAATGCTTTTAGCGTAGCGCTTGGCCAGCTTCACAAACTTGAGAAATGCCCAAATGCGTTTAAGAAAGCCCATTTCGTTAGCATAGCGCACAGGTAAGTAGTGTACTGTTATACCGTCAACCTCTGTTCGGGTATAAATAGCCTCATTGTGGCTAGTGAGCATTTCTACTTCATAACCATTTTCAACCAGGCCCTTCGCCAGATAATAAGAGCGAATGGCTCCCCCTTCAAGAGGAGTTTTAAAGTATTGGTGAATGTATAAGATGCGTTGAGCCACTAAATGTCAATTCGTTTTGCTTTCGATCCAATCAGCTTTTTTAACCTTTTAATTTCCCAAACGAGTATTCAACCTAAACTCTCCACGCCTGTCTGCCGACAAGCCGGCTTTGAGGTGGGGCAAAAATCTCGCTTGTCGAATGGCTTGATCAAAAGAATTAAACACTATCCTAAACTTACGAAAAATTGCTATCGCAAGATGTTTTCCTTCTTCTCGAAGTAACGGCAAAAGTGAGTGAGGTGGCACTCGTCACATTTGGGCTTCCGAGCCAGGCAGGTATACCTTCCATGTAAAATGAGCCAATGATGAGCCAGTGGTATTACCTCCTTGTCTAAGTGTTTTACCAGTTGTTTTTCAACGGCAAGAGGAGTAGAGGCGTTTTGGTTTACAAGCCCAAGTCGTTTTGAAACTCGAAACACGTGCGTATCGACCGCCATGGAAGGTTGGTTCCAGATGACCGAAGTAATTACGTTGGCTGTTTTTCTTCCAACTCCGGGTAGTTTCTGAAGATCTTCAATGGTGCTGGGTATTTGTGAATCGAATTGCTCTACCAGCATCTTGCCCAGCCCGAGCAAGTGCTTCGTTTTATTGTTGGGGTAAGAAACAGACTTAATGTAAGGAAAGAGTTCATCGAAACTGGAAGCCGCCAGATGCTCCGGAGTAGGAAAATCGGCAAACAACTTAGGGGTAACCATATTTATACGCTTATCGGTGCATTGGGCCGATAAAACAACAGCAACCAGTAATTCAAACGGGTTGCTGTAGTTCAATTCAGTTTCAGCCTGCGGCTGATTTTCTTTAAAGTAAGTTACAAATGCCTCGTACCTTTCTTTCCTTGTCATTCCGCTAAAATAAGCTATTCAACGGAATGAAGGTGGAATGATTTGGAATAACTGGTAATAGCGTCAATAGCTTTGTCAGAAGGTGTTTTCATGGCACTGTCTAATTCAGACACAATGTCTAACATGCCCTGAAAGTTTTGAGCTAACTCATCATCGAAAAGCATAGCGCTTAGTATTTCAGCATTTTCCTCCTCAGAGGTTTCTTGATAAATGTAACGTACTAGGTCATCTTGGGTAAAGGTTTTGATCATAGGCAACATTCTTTTTGTCCATCTTTTTTCTCAGGTTTATGAGAGCATAGCGCATACGACCCAAAGCAGTATTGATGCTAACCCCTGTGGAGTCGGCAATTTCCTGAAAGCTCATTTGCATATAATGCCTCATCATTAAAACCTCACGCTGAGCATCGGGCAATTCTTTAATCAAATCGCGTAGCAAAGCATGAGTATCTTGTTTTATCTGTTTAGACTCCATAGAGTCTTCTGAAAATTCCAATGTGTTGAACACGCTACTGCCATCTTCCATGACTATGGTTGGGTAACGTTTTGCTTTTCGGAAGTTATCAATCGCCAGGTTGTGGGCTATTCGGGTTACCCAGGGGAGAAACTTTCCCTCCTCGTTGTACCGGCCACTTTTGACCGTTTTAACCACCTTAACAAATACCTCTTGCATAAGGTCTTCTGCCAAATACTGATCCTTTACGATCAGATAAATGGTGGTGTAAATCTTTTTCTTGTGACGATTGACCAGCGTAGAAAATGCCTCTTCGTTACCATTTTTATACTGCGATATTAGTTGGCTATCGCTTACAGTATATTTCCTCATGTTCTTAATGTTAGGTTAACGTAGAGGTTTATATCATATTGTGCTGGTTAGGGTTAGACATTAATTACTTAGAACTAAACTCAAATGTATTAAAAGTTAAAAACAAAGCAAATTCGTTAACTAGTTCTTTCGTTTTATTTTTACAACTGAGAAAATTCTGTGCGCCAAATTATCCTCAATGATTGTGCCAGAACACCTTTATTAAATTCGGAATAAAGAGTCGGCCATTGAGCAACATTTAAGTTGCTGGCTCTGTTATCTTTGCAATCTCATGTCTACAACAACTGCTTTAGCCCAAACCCCTATCGACCAGCTCGATCCCAAAGAGTTCATTGTCATAAAGGGAGCAAGAGTAAATAATCTCAAAAACCTAAGTGTAGCCATTCCAAGAAACAAGCTGGTAGTGGTTACCGGTCTTTCGGGTTCCGGAAAATCGTCTTTGGCCTTCGATACTCTTTTTGCGGAAGGTCAGCGCATGTATGTGGAAAGTTTGAGTAGTTATGCTCGCCAGTTTTTGGGGAGAATGGAGAAGCCCGAGGTAGATTATATCAAAGGAGTTTCTCCGGCAATTGCCATAGAGCAAAAAGTAAGTAGCAGAAACCCCAGGTCTACCGTAGGAACAACCACCGAAATTTACGATTACCTTAAACTGCTTTTTGCACGTATTGGCAAGACTATTTCGCCCATTAGTGGGCAGGAGGTTCAGCGCGATAGCGTAACCAGTATAGTAGAGTTTATCCTTTCCAAAGAGGAGGGTACCAGGCTCATGATTCTTTGCCCCCTTATTACCAAAGAAGAAAGAACCTTAGAAGAAGAGCTCAATATTCTACTTCAAAAGGGATACACCAGAGTAATATATTCCGGTGAACCACGATTTATTGAAGAATTGCCCGAAAAACCGGACCAGCTTATTGAAAATGAGATTGAAATACTCATAGACAGGGGAATCGTTCAGCACGATGAAGATTCACAGTTCCGTTTCAGTGACTCAGTTCAAACCGCACTGTTCGAAGGCCAGGGAGATTGTATCATTGAAATTCCCGGAGATAAGCGATATGCCTTCTCCGATCGGTTTGAAGCTGATGGTATGTTGTTCGAAGAGCCGAGTGTCAACCTCTTTACCTTCAATAACCCTTATGGGGCCTGCAAGCGCTGCGAAGGGTTTGGAAAGATTTTGGGCATTGACCCAGACTTGGTAATTCCCGATAAAACACTTTCTGTTTTCGAAGGAGCCATTGCCCCCTGGCGAAGTGAAACCATGAAAAAGTGGCTTCAGCCATTGCTAAAGCATGGAATAGAATTTGACTTTCCGATTCACCGAAGCTACAATGAGCTTACAGAAGCCGAACAAGAGTTGCTTTGGACAGGTAATAAATACTTCAAAGGGCTCAACAAGTTCTTCGATTATCTCGAATCGAAGACCCATAAAATCCAATACCGGGTTATGCTTTCCAGGTACAGGGGAAGAACGGACTGTCCGGAATGTAAAGGAACCCGATTGCGCGGAGATGCAGCCTATGTAAAGGTTGGCGGCAAGTCTATCACTGATTTGGTGTTGCTGCCCATAGAGCGTGTGGCTCTATTCTTTAATGAGCTAAGCCTTACGGCTCATGAACAGAAAGTTGCCGGAAGACTCATAAAAGAGATTGTTAACCGGGTAGACTACCTGCAAAGGGTAGGTCTTGGTTACCTCACACTGAACAGGCTAACAAATACCCTTTCAGGAGGGGAGTTTCAGCGCATAAAATTGGCTACATCGCTTGGCAGTGCTTTAGTGGGCTCAATGTATATCCTCGATGAGCCGAGCATAGGGTTACATCCGCGAGATACCGACAGGCTAATATCTGTACTTAAATCATTGAGGGATTTAGGCAATACGGTAGTGGTGGTTGAACATGAAGAAAAGGTGATGCAGGCGGCCGATCAGATAATTGATATTGGCCCCAATGCCGGATCGAATGGAGGAGAGCTGGTTTTTCAGGGCTCACTCAATGAACTGATGGAGCATGCAAATACCCATACGGCTCGCTTTCTCAATGGTACAGACCGTATGGAAGTGCCTGGGCAACGTAGAAGATGGAACGACAAATTGCTGATAAAGGGAGCCCGAGAGAATAACCTTAAAAACATAGATGTAGAAATACCCCTGGGTGTGCTTACTGTGGTTACGGGGGTGAGTGGTTCCGGAAAGTCTACCCTTATTAAGCGAATATTATACCCTGCACTGGGAAAAATGCTGGGTACTGTGGGCGAACAAACCGGTAAAATGGAAAGCCTGGAGGGAAGTCTAAAGAAAGTAACCCAAATAGAATTTGTAGACCAAAACCCCATTGGTAAATCGTCAAGATCAAACCCGGTTACCTATGTGAAGGCCTACGATGCCATTAGGCAGTTATTTACAGATCAGCCTCTGGCGAAACAAAGAAACTACAAGCCGGCTTTCTTTTCGTTCAATGTAGACGGGGGGCGTTGTGAAACCTGTCAGGGTGAAGGTGTTGTGAAGATTGAAATGCAGTTTATGGCCGATATTCACCTAACCTGCGAAAGTTGCAAGGGGCAACGTTTCAAGCAAGAAATCTTAGAAGTGAAGTACCACGAAAAGAGTATTGCTGAGGTGTTAGACATGACCATAGATGATGCCATGGAGTTTTTTAAGAATGAGAAATCGATCATCAATAAACTGGCTCCTTTGCAAGAGGTGGGTTTGGGTTATATAAGATTGGGGCAGTCTTCCAATTCACTGAGTGGTGGAGAAGCTCAGCGTGTAAAGCTGGCTTATTTTCTGGGTAAAGGAAAGGGAGCCAGTAAAGACCATATTCTCTTCATTTTCGATGAACCCACCACCGGGCTACACTTTCACGATATCAGTAAACTCATGCATTCCATCAATGCCCTTATAGAGCAGGGCAATTCAGTATTAATTATTGAACACAACACAGAGGTGATTAAGTGTGCCGACTGGATTATTGATCTGGGGCCTGAAGGGGGAGAATTGGGAGGTCGTGTTTGCTTTGCCGGCACGCCTGAAGATATGCTGGCCATAAAAGACGAAAACCACACCGCCAGGTACCTGGCCGAGGTTTTGTAGTTTATTTTGGAATTTTGCAGGTGTTTTCTACCTAAGTTCAGGCAGGCCTTTTTTTGCCTGACCTCCTCATAAGAACCCCAAAAATATTGGCTGAAATAATGAGCCCGGCACCAATAAGCTTTGAGCTACTCATTTCTTCATTGAGAAAGAGATAACTGGTGAACATGGCAATGGGCGAGCCTAAATAAAATATAAGGCTCGTATTGGTTGGCGGTAACATGGTAGAGGCCCTTAGCCACAAGGTGTGCGCCACTACTGTGCAGATTACACCCAGAATGGCCAAATAAATCCAATCGATTTGGGTTAAGTTCCAGTTTGTTTTTGTAGAAAAAAGAAGAAAAACCAACATGGCAAAGGTGTACTGACCGAAGGCTCTGCTCATGGAGTCGATGTGCTGATGCCTTTGTTGTACAAAGGGAAGTATGGCAAAAAACAATGCGCTGCATAGTCCTATGAGAATGCCGGCAGTTACATCGTTTTGAAGGTCAAAGTCAGGAATAATCAAGAAAATGCCCACTACGGCAATCATTACAGCCGCAACATCGGTTAACCGTGGCTTCACCCCTTTAATTAACCAGCTAAGGTATATCATATGTACTCCAAAAGAAGAGACACTTAAAATGGCCATCGATGGGGTCGACATTTTTACACTGATGAAATAAGTGACCCAGTGAGCACCAAACAGTAAGCCTATCCATAACAGGGCCCTCCATTCTTTTAAGTTCAACTTCTTTAGGTTGGAGTGTCGGGCAAGGAAATAGAGAAACACAATGCCTATAGATAGCCTCACCACCCCAATGGTAAAGGCATTGGCGCTAACCTCTTTAATAAATACCGGAGTGATGCCAAAAATGAAAACAGCGATCAGCCCTTCAACGTAGTAGCGTGGATTCACAGGGCGAATTTAGCGCATTGAAGCCGATAAATTTCTGCCTACTTTCTTTTAGGGCACTTAAATACCTGATGATTGAAATTTTCGCCAGTGGTTAAAGCACTCTAAAGGTGGAGAAAGGGAATAAGGCTCCCGGCTTAAAAGCAGGCGGCAAGTCTCTGAAATAGAAAAGGCAGTAAGGCTTATTCTTTAATTAGCCCTTTTCTTTTGAGAATGGTTTCTATGAATTTAATCTCGTTTTGAGTTTTGAAGACGTTTAGTGGAAATAGCATTAATTGGGCTTTATTAACCACTAGCACAATCTGGTTTTTATCGATCCAGGCCCGCTTTATTTGCTCCCATTTCATAGGCATTCCCTGCTTGCTATTTAGTTTTATCAGAATTTGACGGCTGTCAATTTCATAAGAGAGCTTTTCGAAAAGCATTTTGCTTTGCTCTAGCTGGGTGACACCGGCAAACTGAATTACCCAAAAAAGTACATAAAGGGTGAGGGCAATAAGGGCACCAATCCACCACCAGTTAGAAGGAACCACAAAGGTCATGGCCGAAATAGCCAAGGCAATAAGTATAACCCACCACTGATCTTTGAATACATTTTTTAGGCCAGCGCGCATATAGGCCTTTTTATCGAGCGCGTATTTCTTTGTCTTAACTATCATTATTTGGTCCTTTTATACACAGTGTCGAAAAAGGAACACAAACATAATGATCAAAACTAAGGCTTCAATCAATAGAACTAAAAAATTACGCTTACCCTTTGCCAATGCTTATTCTGCTTTAAGACTTATGTCTAAACTCTTTATGGAGTGTGTTAAAGCTCCAACGGAAATAAAGTCTACTCCGGTTTCTGCTACCGGGCGAATGGACGATTCAGTAATTCCACCGGATGCCTCTGTCTCTGAGCGTCCGTCAATGTATTTCACGGCCTCTGTCATTTCTTCAACCGACATATTGTCCAGCATAATTCGATCTACTCCACCAACGGCTACTGCTTCTTTCACTTCTTGCAGGTTTCGTGTTTCCACCTCGATTTTCAGGTTGAGATTTTGGCTTTTCAGGTAGTTTTGAGTGGCACGAACGGCCTGGGTTATTCCTCCTGCAAAATCAATGTGGTTGTCTTTGAGCATAATCATGTCATACAAACCATACCTGTGGTTTACTCCTCCGCCAATGAGTACCGCCCATTTTTCCAGCATCCTCATGTTTGGAGTTGTTTTTCTCGTGTCGAGAAGTCTAGCTCCAGTGCCCGCTATCAGCGAATTTAATTGAGCTGTTTTGGTGGCAATGCCACTCATGCGTTGCATGCAGTTTAAAAGCAGACGTTCTCCGGAGAGTATAGCCTGAACTTTTCCTTGCAAGCGCATAATTACATCGCCTTTGGCCACTTGCTGACCGTCTTTGGCCAACATTTCAATGTGCATGTTTGGGTCTAACTTTCGAAAAACAAGCGGAGCCAATTCCATACCGGCAATTACTCCGGCCTCTTTCACAAGCAGGTAGGCCGATTGTTCGCTGCTGGCAGGAATGCAAGAGAGTGTAGAATGATCACCATCTCCAAGATCTTCGCTCAGTGCGCGGGTTATAAAATCATCGAGCAGGGCATCGGTCACATAAGGAGGTCTCATGCAACAAAGGTAGCTAAAAGCACTTATCGTTCTTTGGTAAATTCCAAACGGTATACTTTGTAGATGTCTTTGAACTTTTTGGCTCGAATAACTACTCTGTGGCTCCCTCCTGAAGAAGTATAGGTGCCAATGGCATAAATGATGCCTCCAGAAGAGTTATTACCATCGTGAATAAACTCAAAGCCTTTTGAAGGGTATTGCTGAAAGAATTGCTTTAGCATTATTTCAGCCTGATTGACACTGTATTCTTTGCGATCACCATCCAGTTTAATTTCTACTTTCTCATGGAGGTGCTTGGTGAGTTCCTTAGAACTGCTGGCTTTTAGAGCCCCTTCTACTTTACTGATAATAGACTCTTCCTGCGCCAGAAGTGGTAGCGAAAGTGAAAGTATCAGTATTACTACAGTGTGTTTTAGATAGGTCTTCATGTCTTTTGAACTTACTCCTATGATGCCAAAATAATGCCAGATATCATAGGTTGGTTCTTTAGAACGATCAAATTAATAGAATGAGTGTGGACTTACAAACCAGGCTTTAATAATTATATTTGCCGCCATGGAGAAACGCGTTTTATTGATGATTCTGGACGGCTGGGGGCTGGCACAAGACAAAACGGTATCGGCTATAGATCGAGCTAAAACCCCGGTAATGGATAAACTCTTTGAAACCTATGCCCACAGTACTCTGGAAGCTTCTGGTCTGGCAGTAGGATTACCCGAAGGACAAATGGGCAATTCGGAAGTAGGGCACATGAACATTGGGGCCGGAAGAGTAGTATATCAAGATCTGGTGAAAATCAATAAGGCTGTAGAAGAGGGCACTCTACAAGACAATGATACGTTGAAGGAGGCCTTATCTTATGCCAGAGCCAACCATAAAAAAGTACACTTAATGGGTTTGGTGAGCGATGGAGGAGTTCATTCTCACCTTAATCACCTGAAAGGCCTCATGACCATTTGTGCGAGACATGAGCTTCAGGAGGTGTACCTGCATGCGTTTACGGATGGCCGTGATACTGATCCTAAAGGGGGAAGAGCCTATATAGCCGATATTCTTAACCATGCCAGACAAACCACCGGGCGGTTAGCCTCTGTGGTAGGTAGGTACTATGCAATGGATAGAGACAATCGTTGGGAGCGGGTTAAGCTTGCCTATGACGCTCTGGTCCATGGTGTAGGAGAGAAAACAGATGATTTTCTGCAGGCTATTGACAGATCTTACCAGGCAGGAGTAACGGATGAGTTCATAAAACCCATTGTAACAATGGCTACAGGGGCCACCATACAAGAGGACGATGTGGTGATCTGCTTTAACTTTCGTACCGACCGTGGAAGGCAGATTACACAGGCACTCACACAAACGGACTTTCCTGAGTTTGGAATGAGTCGCATGAACTTGCACTATGTGACCATGACCAACTATGACGATTCCTTTAAAGGAGTTAAAGTCATTTTCGACAAAGACAACTTAAACAATACTCTGGGAGAGGTTTTAGAGCGTGCCGGAAAAACGCAAATAAGAATAGCCGAAACAGAAAAATACCCTCATGTAACTTTCTTTTTTAGCGGAGGAAGAGAAAAGGAGTTTAATGGAGAGAAAAGAATTCTGTGCCCATCACCAAAAGTAGCTACTTATGATCTGCAACCTGAAATGTCGGCAAAAGCTATTACTGAGGCTATAATTCCTGAACTTGAGGCACAAACAGCCGACTTTATTTGTCTGAACTTTGCCAATGCAGATATGGTAGGCCATACCGGAGACTTTAATGCTGCGGTGAAGGCGTGCGAAACAGTCGATGCTTGTGCAGGAGATGTTTTGCAGGCTGCATTAAACAGCGGTTATACTTCCATTGTAATTGCTGACCACGGGAATTCCGACATAATGATTAACCCTGATGGTTCGCCCAATACGGCTCATACAACCAACCTGGTACCTTGTATACTCGTAGACAACAATTTAAAGCCTGCTTTGAAGGAGGGTAAGCTTGGCGATCTGGCTCCAACCATTCTCAAGCTTATGGGCATTGACATTCCGGCAGAAATGACAGGCGACTTATTGTTATGAGAGTTTCTTTGGTGCTATTTCTTTGTTTTTGGGCCTTTTCGTGCAACCAAAAGCCACAACCTGTTGCTAAAGAAGAGGTTTACTTTAATATAGAACAGTTGTTGGCCGATGAAATACGACACTTACTAAGTGTGAAGGCCGGCTTGGAGAAAAAGGTAACGTCTGACGGTAACACAGACCATATAACCATTGTGCCGGCCGATGAAGACGAGTGGAAGGGGCAGTTGGGCCTTTTTCTGGCAGCGAATATTGCAATGCCGGGTAACAGGGGAGCCTACTTTAGCGAGACGTTGAGCCTTTTAGAAGGCCATGAGAAGGTTATTTACACAGCCAAATCGGCAAAACAGGCTGTGCAAACTATGGAGTGTTTGTATGTGGACGGGGAATTAGAGCAGGTAGATATTGTGACCGGTGAGCACAACGTTATTTTCGACAGCTCAAAGCAACTTACCCTGTATCTGGACAAGAATTCGGGCCACTTGCGTGGTTTCAAAATCAAAGGGCATGAAGAAATGCACTTAAAAGATGTACTTGATTTTGAGGTAGAGGCGGTTATAACCTATTAGTTTGAACCGCCTGCTAGCGCTAGTTATATTCTAAAAATGGCTTCCAGAAAGCTCATGTTCTCTTTACCCATTTTTATGATCATAATGGGCATGTCGTCTCCTTCTTCGACAAGTTTTTCTGCCACCGAACCAATGAGTACAGAAGCAGGTCCGGACCTTCCCTTTGAGCCAATGATAATGAGGTCTACCTTTTCCTCAAGTCCTGTTCTATATATTTTATCGGCCGGATGCGGGTCATCGTCCAGAGCAAAAGTGTGATCATAGTCTACACCCTCCAGGTTCATTTTTTTGAAGAAGCGTTCACACTCTTTTTTGGTGTTTTCAAGCATTATTTCTGCAAACTCCTCATAGCTCTTGCCCGACTTGTAGTAACCGGTGGGCACTTTATAAACATGGTTGCTCAGTAGTTTTGCTCCGGATTTTTTTTGCAGAGCAATGCCAATCTCGAAGGCCATTTTTGAGTGATCGGAGTAGTCGATAGAAACCATCACTTTGTTCATTTCTAGCGGTGGATTTTCCGGAACAAAAATCACCGAGGCACTAATGGACTTAGCGATTTTTTTGGCGTTGAGCCCTGAGCCTCCGAGCTTCTCTTTCCTTCCTAGTAGCACCAGGTCTACCACTTTTACTTTGGCCAGTTTTAGAATCTCATCGGTTACCTTTCCGGCTACCACTATGTTTTTAATCTCACAGTTTTCAGGTTTTACAAAATGCTGCTCAATAACCTGATTCATTTCATGCTCCAGAGTTTCATCTATGGGTGCCATTAGGTCGCCATATTTTTCCTGAATCTCTTCCGGCAGTTCTAAACTGGTGGTTACATGCATAAAGTACACTACATCTATGTCGAAAGTCTTTACCGCCATAGAGGCATACTTCAGTAAATAAACATCCATTTGGCTCAAATCGAGCGCCACAATCATTCGCTGAAACTTGGTGAGGTCTTGCATGGTGCAATATTAGATTAGGCTCCAATTTATTGAATTAAAGCTGGTCATTCCACCGCCTCAGGTATTTTTTTAGTCTTTTTAAAATTACGGCATGAGAAACCTTGGGGCTTTTATAAATTTGCCCTTTAAACCGAGCCAATGTCGCAGAGGAGTTTCTTAGAAAAAATGCAGAATAAGTGGGGCCTCAACTCCATCTTTCAAACCGTAATGGTGCTCATCGTTTTTGCCTTCACCGGCTCAACAGTGCTTTTCCTCAAGCCATTTATCTTTGATTTGGTGGGCTTTGAGCACATTACCGGGTTTTGGGGAGTGCTTTTATATATAGTGCTCATCTTTCCGCTTTATCAGGTATTGATTCTTATTTATGGGTTTATTTTCGGACAGTTTGCTTTTTTCTGGAACTGGGAGAAACAGTTTGTGCAGCGTATGGGGCGGCTGTTCAAAAAGCGTGACAAGAACTGAGAACCATTTTATTCAAAATAGGCTTATCTTACTGTCAATCTTTATATTTAGATCGTGGATAGCGAAGTAAAAAAACTGCTGAAGAGCCATTCATTAAGACTCACGCAAAGTAGAGGCGATGTTATTTCTGTTTTTCTAGATAAGCAGGTGGCTATAAGCCATAGCGATATTGAAACAGAAATTGATGGCAAGTACGACAGGGTAACCATTTACCGAACCCTAAAATCTTTTATGGACAAGGGACTTATTCATAAAGTACTTGACGATAGTGGTGCTACCCGATATGCCTTGTGTCATGATGAATGCTCTGAAGATTCCCACAAGCACAATCATATCCACTTTAAATGCCAGGAGTGTGATGAAACCACCTGTTTGGAGTTGGTAGATATACCCGAGGTAAAGTTGCCTGCCGGCTTCGAGGCTCTGGAAAGCAATTACTTGGTTTCCGGGGTTTGCAATAAATGCAATCAGTAAACCAACTCTTCTTTTTTTAGCTGCTTCTTTCGCGGTTCAGAGTCAGGAGGGCCTGTTGGCCAAACAACTCCGGGAGGTAAATCTATCTGTGGCCCCTCCTCCCAATTAATTCCTCCCTCATCACCATTAGAATCAGAACGCTTTCGTCTTCTCATAAGCGTAAAGGTTAGGTAAGTAAGCAGTACATAAGTGAGCCCGCTTAGAATAAGGTCGTAGTATAAGCTACCCATAATAATTAGTAATACTTCTTTTCGAAGCTGGTGGTTCGAAATATTTTACTTTGGCTCTTTTTAGCCAATCAGCAATGGCCGGATTGTAAACTTATAGCACAAAGAAAATAAGCCAGATAACCACAAAGATGGGGATGAGTATGGGAACGGAATACCGCAGAATATAGCCAAAGAAAGAAGGCATATGAATACCCGTCTGCTCAGCAATAGATTTTACCATAAAGTTTGGCCCGTTGCCTATATAGGTCATTGCGCCAAAGAAAACGGCCCCAACAGCTATTGCTTTTAGGTTAATTACAGAGTCCGGATAAATGCCTCCGGCAGCATAGGCCTGCACATCGGTTATTACACTAATATCTCCACCCTGAGAGGCTAGAGCGGCTGCCAGAAAGTTCAAGTACGTAGGGGCGTTGTCCAGAAAGCCCGACAAAAAGCCTGTGCCCCAGTAGAGACTATTGGCTCCAATAAGGGCTGCACCAGATTCTGACTGTGCAAACTCTGAAACAAGAGCCAGAGCAGGCATCATTGTACCAAAAATGCCTATGAAAATGAATGCAACTTCTCTTATTGGCTCAAAATTAAACTCGTTTCCATCAATGGCCTTCTTATCCGCAAATTTGTAGGAGAAGAAACCAACGGAGAACATAATAAGCTCTCGGAGGAAAGAGAACTTTTGGCCGTCATAAACAATGGCAGGAACACCATCAATTACGTTTGGATCCAGAAATACGGAGGCAATTACTATGGCAAGCCAAATGAAGTTCTTACCTCCCACTATACTGGTCTTTCCACTAAACTCTACATCTTCGTCCAGCTCAAGGTCGGTGTTGCGCTTATCGAACAAATAGAATATTACCGCCAGAATGGCCAGGGCTGCGGCCCATGGTAGCAGGTTGTGTTCTACAGTCCACATGAAAGGAACCCCTTTCAGGAACCCAAGAAACAGTGGAGGGTCTCCAATGGGTGTTAGCGCTCCACCAATATTACTTACTATAAAAATGAAGAAGATGATATGGTAAGGTCTTATGCGTCCCTGATTCAACCGAATGAAAGGTCTTATAAGAAGCATGGAAGCTCCTGTGGTTCCTATAAAATTGGAGATAACGGCTCCAATTAGCAACAAAGCAACATTGGCCATGGGAGTAGCCTGCTTGTCTACCTTAATCATTATTCCGCCTGAGGCGATATACAAAGAAGACAGGAGGGCAATAAACTGAACATATTCAGCCAGAGCATGAACCGGTGCATGGGTGTTGTGCAGCCCAAATAAATAATATAAAACCACAATGGCAGCCAGACTTACGGCCACTATAGGATAGTTTTTGTGCCAGAAGTGTTCGTAAAAGAGCGGTCCGGTGGCAATCATACCCAGCAACAATACGAAAGGAATAACCGACCAGCCCGGAGGGGCTTCTTCATGATGTTCTTCGGAACCTATAGCATGTGCATCGGCCGATTCAATCGATTGGTCTCCATGGGAAGAATCTTGCAGGAGAACCACGCTTTCTTTGTACGTATCACTATCTGCTCTTAACGAATGCGTAGGTACAAGAAGTCCCAGACAGATACTTAGTAAGATCAGATAGATAGTGTTTCTCATGAAAGTCAGTGTGAGCCGCTAAAATAATTTAGTTAGTCTAATATTCAAACCAGCGCAATGTGGGGGGTAAGATAATTCAGGAATTGATAATCCTTGTTATGAGCAGATGAAATAATTGCAAAGTCCAGTTAGAAACCAATTAAATCTCCGCCCAATACATCATTTCTTGCTCCCGTAACTGAGGCCAGACAGTTCGGCTGGCCCTCCACACGCAGAAGTCCCAGGTAGGCAAAAACCAAAGCCTCCTTAAACTCTATCACGGTTTTTTCCGGAATCACTATCTCGCAGTTGCTACAATATTGCTGAAGTGATTCAATGAAGTGGCGGTTGTAAGCGCCACCACCGGTTATCAATACACGTTTTTTGTCAAATTGATTCAATGCTGCTCCAATTTGTTCTACGGCATGAATTACACAAGTGGCCAGCTTGTCTTCTATGCGGCCATCGGAGTGGTCCAGTTCAGGCTTCCAGAATGCCTTGTAATCTTCCAGTCCTAATGATTTTGGCCATGGCTTTTTAAGGTATTCTATCTGGTTGAGCCTCTCCAACAAGCTGCTATTTACAGTGCCGGAGGCAGCCATTTTTCCGGCATAGTCAAACTCGTGACCCAATTGGCTCGCCAATTCGTTGAGCGCCATGTTAAAGGGGCATATATCATAAGCTATTCGCTGGCCCTGGTAATCGAAAGATATGTTGGCAATTCCTCCCAGGTTAAGAGCACTGTCGAAATCTCCGAACAAATCCCTGTCGCCTATAGGTACGAGTGGAGCACCCTGCCCCCCGGCTTTTACATCGGCCTGCCTAAAGTTGTTGACAACGGGGAGGCCTGTAATGACCTGAATTTTTTGTGCCGACCCAATTTGCAGAGTAACCCCTTTATCCGGCTGATGAAAAATTGTGTGTCCATGAGAGGCCACAAAATCTACCGGTCCAACACCGTATTTAAACCGCTGTATTGCCATTGCCATAAACTCGCCCAACTGCCAGTCCAGACGTATGATCTGGTCAGATGAGTAGCTAATTGCATGTTTTAAAGCTTCTTTCAGCTCTTTGGAGTAAGGAACTGTTTGGGTTTTTTCAATGCTAAAGCTCCATGCACTTTCAGGATTTTCACGTTCAAAAGTGGCCAGAGCCATGTCCAGGCCATCCAAAGAAGTGCCAGACATTGTGCCAATAATGCGGTAGTAGTTTTTCAATAGGAATTTTGGTTGAGTCGGAAATTAAACCCCATTAACGGTTTTTTTTTGAAAGTTGGTTCCCAAGGTAATTCGAGTGGTACGATTTTATGAAAAGCGGTGGTTGAGGAGGGGGTGAAATCGATTGCGCTTCTCAATTTTTGTTAAAAATGTTGGCAAAGAGGCTCTTATGTGGTCAGTGAATGGGAAAACATTTGAATCTAATGGAAAAACCGACATCTTTGTAACCCTCAAAATTGTGCATGTTGGAATCTACTGTGATTAGGGGTGTAATATCAAAGGCCAGAAGCATATTGTTGGCCTCATTTGTTGGCTTATTTACCTGGCAATCTGCTGTGGCCCAGGTAGATCAGTCGAGCTATTCGGTCTTTGGTGTCGGAAGTCTCAACTGGTCGGGCTATGCCCACAATGCGGCCATGGGTGGTCTGGGTATTAGTAACAACTCCAAGTTTTTCTTTAACGACCTGAACCCGGCTTTGCTGGGAACCAACGCTGAAGCGGTTTTTCAGCTTGGAACTGCTTTAGACTATAGAAGTATTACCAACGGGCAGAGCTCTTACAGCACCATGACCGGTGGGTTCAAAGATTTTGGCCTTAGCATGCCTCTTATTTATAATCGCTGGAACGTTGGCCTCTCCTTAAATCCATATTCAAGTGTGAGCTACGGCTTTGTACAGCAACAAAACGGTCCGGAGGGAGGAACAACCCTAGTAGATGTGTCGGGAGTTGGAGGTATCGATCAGATTAACCTTTCCTCTTCTGTGAGTTTGGGTAATTTCACTTTGGGCCTCAAGGCCACCTACTATTATGGTTCAATAAACAATGAAGATAGGTTTACCTTACAAAACGTAAACACCAACTTTGCCACCACAATAGTTAAGGAAAGAAGAAGCTTTAGCGAGTTAGCTCCTTCAGTAGGCTTACTTTACGACTTGCGCATTTCAGATAATTCGGGAATACATATCGGAGCTTACTACAATCCGGCAGTAGATATTAAACAAACCACACTCGTTACGTTCGAAAACGAGACCAACAGCGGAAATCTGACCAGTTCGGATACATTGGTTTATGACAAAAACCTGAACAGAACTATTACCATTCCTGAGCGAATGGGTTTTGGTATCTCTTATGAGAAGTTCAGAAAACTAACTATCGGGCTCGATGTGCAGCTTCAGGATTGGAATGATTATCGGAATCGTGACGGATTGGCAGAGTCTTATTATGGCAAATCTATGCGAGTGGCATTTGGTGGAGAATTCATTCCAAACTTCGATCAGCCCTCAAAATTACTGAATGTTTCCAGTTTTAGGTTTGGGTTCCATTATGAGAAAACACCGTTTCTTGTTAATAACGAGTCAGTTAACGATGTTGGTATAAATTTTGGAGTATCTTTGCCACTTACTTCTTTCTGGGGTTTGTCGCATGTTAACTTCGGTGCTACTCTTGGTCAGCGCGGAAATATATCAACGGTTGGACTCATAAGAGAGAATTATGTAACCTTGAACCTTGGTTTCTCCCTTCAGGATATTACCTGGTTCACGAAACAAAGATTTAACTAAAACTACTGATATTATGAGATTAAAAGCTCTAATAATTTTCGCTGTGATAGCGCTATCCACATCAGTAAGCGCTCAATTTAACTGGCCTGAGGATCCGGCACAAAGATCTGAAGCTCAAACGCTTTGGACGCTGTTTGATGATAACTACCGTCAGGGGAGTTATGATGCCGCCAAGCCACACCTCGAAAAACTTCTCGAAAAATTCCCTAAGCTGAGTACCTCTCTTTATATAAATGGTATTAAAGTTTGGGACGAGACTTTTGAGAATTCGAAGGATGAGGCTGTAAAAGCAAAGGCAGCTGAAAAGGTGATGAAGTTATACGACATGCGATTTGCCAACTTCGATGGTCAGGAGAAAGAAGTAATTGACCGCAAGGCTATCGATGCATTTAAGTATTACTACAGAGATGCACAGAAAACTCAAATGCTCCTCGATGTGTTTAAAAGAGCCTATGAGCTCAAAGGAGTAGATGCTTTCTATCCGCTAGGCCGCTACTACATGCAGTTGGCAGTGTTGGCCTTTGCCAGAGACAATGTTCAGATTAGCAAAGAAGAGATTCTCTCTATCTACGATCAGTGTACTAAGCATATCGATCATGAGATTGCCCAGGCCAAAGCATCTAATAAAAGCCCTAAACGCTACGAGCAAATAAAGGCTTTTATAGACGAGAAGTTGGCAGACATGAAGTTGATTGACTGTGATTTTATAGTGAATAAGCTTGTGCCTGAATTTAAAGCCAATCCTAACGATGCCGAGTTGGCCAACAAAATATTCGTGTTTGCCTATGATGGTGGATGTACCGATACAGAGTGGTTTGTACAGGCTGCAGAGTCTTACTTTGCCAACAGCCCTCAGTATGGAGTAGGTTATTTGTTAGGGGTTAAGTTTGGAGCAGAAAAGGAGTACGAAAAGTCTAAGGAGTACTTTAAAAAAGCTGCCGAGCTTACAGAAGACAATACAGATAAAGGTAAGGCGCTTAAACAAGTAGCAGCTACAGAACGCATTAATGGCAACTATGTAGAGGCCAGAAAATATGCTTTGGAAGCAGCAGAGGTAGATCCTACCCTCAAGCCTGAAATGATGGAGCTGATTGGTGACATGGTTATGGCCAGCACTCAGTGTGATAAAAAGGTTAGCCAGGTAGAAGACCGAGCCAGATACATTGCCGCTTATGATTACTATGCCGCGGCAGGCAATGCTACCAAAATGGCACAAGCCAAAGCGCAATTCCCAACTATTTCGGACATCTTTACCGAGAATAAAAAAGAAGGAGATTCTATGACTGTTGGGTGCTGGATTCAGAAAACTGTGAAACTACAGAGAAGACCAGACCAATAGTAAAATATTAAACCTACTAAAACGGTCTTTTTCTATTGGAGAAGACCGTTTTTATTTATGATAACAAAAGCTCACATACCAGCAATCTTCTTATTACTTCTGTGTGTTTCGGCTTGTACTGCCGACCAGAAAAAACTGTCCGAAATGGAGGTCTATGATGGTCCTATGTTCGAGTCGGAAGATGTATTCATTCAGTTTTCTGACTCTACCGTGGTAAAAGTGGTAATAACCGGCAAGAAGCAATTGCAGCATCAAAACGGAGATATAGAATTTCCTGAAGGAATAAAGGTTACCTTTTATGACAAAACCGGAAATCAAACGTCTGAGCTTACGGCCGACAGAGGCTACAAAGAAAACAACAGTAATATTTATAGGGCCAATGGCGATGTTTTTGTCAATAACTTGCAGCAAAAACAAACTTTAAGAACGGAGGAGCTGTTTTGGAATCCGGAGACCGAAAAGATTTTTACCGAAAAATTCGTGATTGTGGAGACTGAAACGGAGGTGATTCAGGCCGAGGGTATGACCGCCCCACAAGATTTTTCCTCATATGAGTTTGTAAACCCCAGAGATGGTAAAATTATAATCGAAGAGAAGTTTTGAAGAATTTAGGAGATACTATTCTTTTTTCGTTGAGCGTGGTGTTGTTTGTTATAGGAGTTCACCAAACCATGACTTTCGGCATGGCTGCTTCCTACTTCATTTTCATGCTATCATTGGGTTTGTTATTTTTAGTGAGGTATAGGAGAGCCAAAAGAAAAGAAAACGAAAAACAACAAACTACTCCTTCAACCAAAAAGAAAAAGCCCCGAGCATAATGGATACTTACCAACTGACCATGATTTTGGTCTGTCTTATTTTTTCAGCATTCTTCTCCGGAACAGAGATCGCTTTTGTAAGTGCCAGCAAGCTACAAATTGAGCTACAAAATCAGCAGGGCAAGTTGGCTGGTAGAATACTCTCTTTCTTTACACAGAAGCCTTCAAGACTTATTAATACCGCTTTAGTAGGCAATACCATAGCTTTGGTTATTTATGGGTTTTTTATGGCCAGCGTGCTGGAGCCTATTATTGCAGCGCAATTGCCCGATTCACTCAGTTCCGGTAGCCTGGTAATTGTGCTCCAGACCATTGCTTCTACCATCATTGTTTTATTTACTGCCGAGTTTACCCCCAAAAGTATTTTCTTGCTCAATCCCAATAACCTGCTCAACCTGTTGGCTGTGCCCATGTTGGTCATCTTTTTCATTATGTTTCCAGTGGTGTGGCTAATTGAGCAAATGTCTAAGTTCATCATCATATTTGTACTAAGACAGCCCTACTCGGAAGATCGGCAGGTGTTTGGTCTTACGGACCTGAGCAATTATATCAAGCAAAACACCCGAGACGATATTAAGAAAACCAAGGTTGAACTCGATACTAAAATCTTTAACAACGCCCTGGAGTTTAAGACGGTACGCGTGAGAGAGTGCATGATTCCACGCACAGAAATTTCGGCTATAGACATTGCCGATTCGGTAGAAGAGCTCAAAGAAGTTTTTATTGAAAGTGGCCATACCAAGATACTCGTTTATCGAGAAAGCATTGACGATGTGATAGGCTATTGTCATGTGCTGGATCTCTTCAAAAAACCAAAAGACATTGAGAGCATGCTCACCCCCATCATCATTGTGCCTGAAACCATGTTGGCCAATGAGCTGATGATACAGTTTATTCAAGAGCGCAAAAGCCTGGCTTTGGTGGTCGATGAGTTTGGAGGCACCTCTGGAATTGTGAGTTTGGAAGATGTGATTGAAGAAATATTTGGCGAGATTCAGGACGAACACGATGAAGATGAAGACTGGGTGGAGCAGCGCATCGATGAAAACAAATATATACTGAGCGCTCGTCACGAGATTGACTACCTGAACGAGAAGTTTAAGTGGGACATCCCTGAGGGAGACTATGATACCCTGGGAGGCTTTATTCTGTCCATTACAGAGAGTATTCCCGAGGTTCACGACATTATCCGGTTCGGCCGATTTGAGATAAAGATTGTCTCAATGGAAGATGCGCGAATAGACAACGTTTTGTTTATCCGTCATTTAGACGAAGAAGACTGATTCTTAGGGTGTTTTAGCCCATTTTTCCTTTGACTTTCGGGCATAATTCAATTATGTTTGCGCCTATTTAAATTTTAACTGATGGCAATAATCAATACGCTTCGCGAGAAGATGGGACGACTACTGGTAGTCGTAGTGGGAATTTCGATTTTAGCTTTTGTATTAACGGATTTAGCAAGTAATCAAAATCTTTTTGGAGGAGCCCGCATCGTTGGTGAAATTGATGGGGAAGAAATTACCCAGGAAGAGTTCTCCGCTATGGTAGAGAACGCCTTGCGTAGTTCGGGCTATCCTACCGGTAACCCTCAGTTGACTCAATACATGAGAGACCAGGTTTGGCAAAACCTGATTGCTCAAACAGGATATGCCAACAAACTGGAAGAATTGGGGCTGGAAATTGGAACCAACGAACGAGTGGACATGGTGCAGGGAAATAACCTTTCGCCAACCATGCAGCAGTTCTTCAATCAGGTTTTGGGTAGCACCGATGTAAATTCTATCAAAGACTTTTTAGGCAATATCAATATGTATGGCCCGGAGGCTCAGTTTTATTTTGCCAATGCCGAGCAACAAGCCATTGCCAATCGTAGAGTAGAGAAGTTTCAGAACTTACTATTCAAAACACAATATGTAACGCTGGCCGAAGCGCAGAGAGCCTACAGATCTCAGTTTGGTTTTGCTGAGGCCGACTACTTGAATGTACCATTCAGCAGTGTTTCTGACGATCAGATTGCAGCCGTAACCGACAGTGAAATCCGATCATATTTGAATGAACACGAAGAAGACTTTACGGTAGAAGAGTCGAGAGATGTGGAATACGTGTCCATTAGAGTTGTGCCTTCGGCTAAAGATTCAGCCATGTTCCAGGCTCAAATGCAAGAAATTAAGGCGGCTTTCGAAGATCCACAAACCAATGACTCTACCTATGCTATTAGCATGACAGAGCAAGGAATTGGGTTTACTACTTACGATCCAAGTGCATTGCCAATCGCTGTGGCCAACAACCTTGGAGCTTTAAACAAAGGAGATGTTATTGGCCCGGAACTTCAGAATGGTATTTACTCAATACACAAAGTATCTGACATTGTACCGACAAACGACCAGTTTGCAAGAGCAAGCCAAATTGTGTTCTATCTGCAGGGTAAAACACCATCAGAACAGTCTAACGTAAGACAAACCGCCAGAGAAGTATTGAGAAGAGTAAACTCAGGAGAGTCGTTTGAGCAACTTGCCAGAGAATATAGCGATGGCCCCTTTAGCACCAGCGGTGGAGACATTGGCTGGATTAAAAAAGGGGATTCAAGAATTGCCGATATCGAGAGCAATATATTTGGTGCCAGAAGAACAGGCGTAATCAACCAGCTGATTGAGAAAAACAATAAGATATACATTGTTAATGTAACGCAAACGCCTATTAGTAATCGCTATAAAGTGGCTACCGTCATAGTAGAAATGGTGCCAACGTATGAAACCAACAATGCAGCCTATCAGCGAATAGGAGAAATTTTGGCCAATGCCGACAATGCCGAAGAGTTGAGAGAGTATGCAGCCAACAATGGCTTATCTGTATTCCAGGGATCTAAAATTGGCAAAAATGCTACTTCAATTGGTCAGCTTACCAACGCTCGCAATATTGTAACCTGGCTTTATGGCGAAGCTTCAATGGGCGACATAAAAGATTTTGAGCTAGACAACGAGTATGTTGTGGCAGCCTACACCGGTAAAACTGAAGAAGGAGTGCAAGCTCTTGAGGCGGTTAGAGGTCAAATTACTACAATACTTAAAAATAAGAAGAAGGCAGAGTTCATTAAATCTAAACTGAATAGCCTTTCAGGTAGTGTAAGCGAAATGGCCACGGCCTATGGTCCGGAGGCACAGCTTTACGCCAAACAATCTATAAGACTAGAAGACATTTCGCTCGGCACTTTAGGAGCAGCTCCGGAGGCCATTGGTGCCCTGTTCGCGCTTCAGAATGCTGGTCAGAAAACAGCTCCTTACGTGGTAGAAGGACAAGGCGTGGTAGTGTTGGAACTAAAATCAAAATCTGAGGCTTCAGAGATTGGCGATTACACACAATATGAAAACGAACTGTTAAGGCAGGCCTTATTTAACCTGGAGCAAAATTTGCGAAGAGCCATTACCGAAAAACTAGAGGTAAAAGACGAACGATATAAGTTCTTCTAAGCTCGGAATCAAACGCTATGATATAAAGAGGCTTTTTGAAAGAGCCTCTTTTTTTATTTAACTTTTAGAGGAATAAAGACTATGGACACTCAAAAATTTACGACAAAGGAGTTTAAGGAAAAGCTGGAAGCTACCCACGATTTTCCCACTCTGTACATGTTTAAGTTTATAGTGCTGGAAGAAAAGAAAGAAGAAGTAAAAGCCTTATTCCCGCTCAACGATGTGGTATACAAACCTTCCAGTAAGGGTAAATACATGAGTGTTACTGCCAAAGTTATGGCACCATCCAGCGATTTCGTCATAGGGATCTATCAAAAGGCACATCAGATTCAGGGTATTATAGCACTCTAATGAAACACAAGGCTTTTTTACTAGGGCTCATGGTAGGTATTGTGGCCTGTTCCGGCTCCAAGAAAGAGCAACCCAAAGAGGCAAGCCCCCGGCCTGGGCAAGAGCAACTAGTATTAAAAAGCCTTGAACGCGAGTACATTGAGCCGGTATTTCCTGAAGACATGGCTCAGGAAAGAACCAACTGGCAAAACCCTGATATTGTCTTAAAGAGCTTCAGCAACCTGAGCGAAAAGACAGTGGCGGATGTTGGAGCAGGAGCAGGCTATTTTAGTTTTAAACTAGCTCAGGTAGCCCAAAAAGTGATTGCACTCGATATTGACCCAAAGGCGCTAGACTATATTCGGGAGCAAAAACAAATAGTGGGCAACTGGGCCGATAATATTGAACCCCGCCTTACCCCTCCCGATGTACCCAACCTTTTGGTAAACGAAGCCGATGCGGTATTGGTGGTAAATACCTTTTGCTTTATCCCTAACCAGCAACAGTACTTTGAGCGATTGCGCAATGGACTTAAGCCGGAGGGCGAGTTGGTAATTGTAGATTTTAAAAAGGGAAACATTCCTGTGGGGCCGGCTGATGAAATGAAGATGGATGCCCGTACGGTTCGTTCCATTCTTAGAAAGGCCGGTTATAAAAGAATTTCAATCGATGAGAGGAGTTTGGAATACCAGTACATTATAAAAGCCAATAACTGAGCCGTTGTTTAAACGGCCATGAACCTAAAGAATAGAAAGACTATGTGGACCGAGAAAGATAATAAGCTGACCAAAACTTTTGAGTTTGAGAACTTTACTCAAGCCTTTGGTTTTATGTGCAAAGTGGCCATAGAAGCAGAAAAAATGAACCACCATCCCAATTGGTCGAACGTGTGGAATAAAGTGAGTTTTGAACTCACTACCCACGATGCCGGTAATACGGTAACGGAGAAAGATCGTAAATTGGCTGAAATCATAGACCAACTGGCCTAATGCCCGAGAAAATCAGCCTTTATCTTGTGCCCACTCCCATTGGTAATCTTGAAGATATTACCCTAAGGGCCATTAGGGTATTGAACGATGTGGATGTGATTTTGGCCGAAGATACCAGGACATCAGGGAAGCTTCTAAAGCACCACAACATTAGCAAGCCACTGCAGAGTTATCATATTTTTAATGAGCACCAGGCAGTAGCCCGGTTAGTTGAGCGAATGAATGCCGGAGAAACCTTTGCGCTTATTTCCGATGCAGGTACTCCCTCCATCTCCGATCCCGGGTTTTTGCTGGTTAGAGAGGCAATAGCCGCTGGCTTAGAAGTAAACTGCCTGCCGGGAGCCACGGCCTTTGTGCCGGCACTGGTAAACTCCGGTTTACCTTCCGATAAGTTTGTGTTTGAAGGCTTTCTGCCTCATAAAAAAGGGCGTCAGACACGGTTAAAAGCATTGGCGGGGGAAGAAAGAACCATTATTCTTTATGAGTCGCCACATCGATTAGTTAAGTCGTTAGAACAACTCAAAGAGTTTTTGGGAGATCGTAAAGCCTCCGTTTCCAGAGAAATATCTAAAATGTTTGAAGAAACCGTGAGAGGCACCTTGTCTGAGCTTATTGAGCACTTTAATAAAAACGGAGTGAAAGGAGAATTTGTGGTGGTGATTGAAGGCTGTCACTAGCGGCCAGAGCCAATCTGCTTCTCATACAGTTTATTAATTTTTTCTTTGGCTCTCAGTAGCCTCATTTTGGCTGCACTTTCCGAAATATTTAGTGTAGTAATTATGGTTTGCAAAGGCTGTTTTTCCTTGTACTTCAGCAAAAGCAGCAGTTTTTCTTCAGGAGTTATTTGTTCGAGCAGTAGCTCCAGAGCATTGTGCAACGACTCCTTATCTACCTCTTCAGCCTCAATTACATCCTCCAGCTCGGTCGAAAGCTTATCGGATATCACCTGGTGCATATTCTTTTTCTTCTTGCGGAGGTAGTCGACACAGGTATGGTAAATAATGGTATAAAGCCAAGTCTTGAATTTAGCCTCCGAACGAAAGCTCTTTAACTGCATAAATACCTTAATGAACACCTCTTGGCTTAGATCTTCGGCTTCGTCATCGCTCTTCACATAACTACGGCATTTTTTCACCACATAATCATGGTACCTATCGGCCAAAATGGAGAAATACCGCTGAGGCCCACCTTCTTGGAGAAACCTTACCAGTTCCTCATCAGTAAAGGCCGGTTTGATATTTCCTTTGAAAATTTTTTCCGATGACATGTGACTTTGACTTTGGCGCGCGTCTAACAAACACTAAAGTATAAAGAAGATGCTGCTTTTTGAAAAAGCCATGTTGGATATTAACATGCTTCCGCAACCCAACGATGTAACCTGCGGGCCCACCAGCTTGCAGGCTGTCTATCAGTTTTACGGAGACAACATCTCGCTAAGCCAGGTAATATCGCAGGTAAAGCAGTTGAAATCAGGAGGTACCCTGGCCGTGAATCTTGGTAATCATGCCCTTAAAAGAGGCTATGAGGCCACCATTTATACCTACAATTTGCAAATCTTTGACCCCTCGTGGTTCAATGGAGAGGAAGAAGTAGACCTGGTGAATAAGCTGGCTATGCAATGCCATTATAAACCCCAGCGAAAAATTCGGTTTGCTTCTTCTGCCTATCAGAAATTTTTGCGACTTGGAGGTAAAATTAAGTTTCAAGACCTTACACCAGACCTGATCAAATCCTATCTTTTTCAGAACCAGCCCATTCTCACTGGCCTTAGTGCCACTTATTTGTACCAAAGCCCCAGAGAAATAGGCGATTTTAAAATAGAATATGATGACCTCAGGGGCCTTCCCACCGGACACTTTGTGGTGGTGAGTGGTATTACCCCCGATGAAAACATTGTGTCTATTGCCGATCCGTTAAAGAATAACCCATTGGCCAACGGACATTATTACGAAGTAGATATTCACCGATTAATCAACTCAATTATGCTGGGTATGGTAACCTACGATGCCAACCTACTGATTATTAGACCTAAACAATGAACAAACTAATTGTTATTGAAAAACCACATAAGTGGCAGTTGGATATTCCCAACGTTGACCTTGTTTCTGCGCAAGACTACCTCTCTGATGCAGCCGGTCAAATGGGAAAAAATACAAAAGTAATCAACCTATGTAAGTCCTATCAATACCAAAGCGTTGGCTATTACGTATCGCTTTTGGCCGAAGCCAGAGGACATAAGGTACTGCCGGAGGTTTCTACCATACAGGACTTTCGCTTTCCTTCAATGATAAAAGACGATGCTCAGGATTTTGATGCCGTCATTCAGAAATGTTTGGGCAGCAGTTCAGAAACCAAGCTGGAATTCAAAATATATTTTGGATATACCGAGGAATTGGCCAACTCCAGCTTGGGCATGCTGCTGTTCAACCTATTTCAATCACCCATATTAAAAGCCTCTTTTATAAAGCGGGATAAGTGGACCCTGGAAAGCCTTAAACCGCTGAACATATACGACCTGAGCAACGATGAACGTATAAAACTGCAGTCGTTTCTAGGGCTGTTCATGAGCAATAAAAAGGTGGTAAGAAAGAACCACCAACGCAGAAAGTTCGACCTGGCCATACTTGTGAACCCGGACGACCCTAACCCTCCTTCCAACCCAAAGGCACTTCAAAAATTTGTGAAAGCAGCCGAAGAAGTGGGCTTTAACACCGAAATTATTACCAAAAACGACTATGGTAAGATTACACAGTTCGATGCCCTCTTTATTCGGGAAACAACCAATGTAAACAACCACACTTTTCGGTTGGCTAAGAAAGCCCAGTCTGAGGGGCTGGTGGTCATTGACGATCCACAGTCTATTATGCGATGTACCAACAAGGTATACCTCAATGAACTCATGAGAAGCTACGGCATTAACACTCCCAAAGCAGCCATAGTATCTAAAGAAAATCCTTTTGCTGCGGTAGAGCGAATAGGCTTTCCCTTTATTCTAAAAGAACCGGATGGTGCTTTTTCTAAGGGAGTAAAAAAAGTGCAGAGCGAAGAAGAGCTCAACGAGTTGCTCAAGGGTTTCTTTAAAGGCTCTGAGTTGCTCATTGCCCAGGAGTTTATGCCCACACCCTTCGACTGGCGTGTGGGAGTGTTCAACGGACAGGCCTTGTATGTATGTAAATACTTTATGGCTCGTAACCATTGGCAAATCATCGATTGGAAGAAAAGCGGAAAAGCACAAGAGGGCAAATCGGAGACCTACGCCATAGCAGATGTGCCCAAAGCACTGATTAGCACGGCCCTTAAAGCCACAAAGCTGATTGGCAACGGGCTCTATGGGGTAGATATTAAGGAAGTAAATAAAAAATTCTATGTAATTGAGGTGAATGATAACCCTAACCTCGATGCGGGAATTGAAGATAAGATATTAAAAAACAGACTCTACGAAACCATTATGGAGACCATGATGGACAGGGTCAAAATAAAACAATAATATGGAAGACAATCGCCTCCATTTGTTCCAGGCTTTTGGTATTGAGCTGGAATACATGATTGTAGACATTGAGACGCTCGATGTAAAACCAATTGCCGATGAGGTGCTTAAATCGTTGGCCGGTGAAATTACCAATGAAATCACATTTGGAAGCGTAACCTGGTCTAACGAGCTGGCACTACACGTTATTGAGCTTAAATGCTCGGCTCCAACAGGCAATTTGCAGCAACTGGCGGTCGATTTCGAAGAAGCCGTTCAGCAAATGAATAGTGCTCTGGCACAATTCAATGCACAGTTAATGCCTTCTGCCGCGCACCCATGGATGAACCCTGAGACAGAAACCGTTCGTTGGCCACACGATAATGCAGAAATTTACGCTACCTACGATCGCATATTTAACTGTAAGGGGCACGGATGGAGCAACCTGCAAAGCATGCACATAAACCTTCCTTTTGCTAATGACGAAGAGTTTGGCAGACTGCACGCGGCCATACGCACACTGTTGCCAATAATGCCCGCCCTGTCGGCTAGTTCGCCCATTCTGGATGGTAAAGACACCGGTTTTTGGGACAAGCGATTGGATTATTATCGCAAAAATCAAAAGGCAGTGCCTGTGCTTACAGGACAGGTAATTCCTGAACCGGTTTTTACACAAAATGAATACCAAGCACAGATTTTTGATCGCATAGCTCGTGATATTAAAATGCATGATCAGGAAGGAATTTTAGAGCCTATTTGGCTGAACTCCAGGGGTGCTATTGCACGGTTCGACAGGGGAGCTATAGAAATTAGAATACTCGATGTGCAAGAGTGCCCCAAAGCCGATTTGGCCATTGCCTCCCTCATTATTCATGCTCTCAAACTACTTACCGAAGAGCACCTGATGAGCCTGGAACAACAACAGAAATTTAAGACCGAAGCACTGGCCACCCTGTTCAACCAGGTGATTAAACATGGAGAACACAGTCTTATACAAGATGCTGCCTACCTCAAGGTCTTTGGTCTTAATGCCGTTACGGAAATGACAGCCACTGAACTATGGCAATACATTAAGCGAAAGGTAGATAGGAGGTATCCTGAAGCACTGAGTTATTGGCAGTCCGAAATTGAATTGCTATTTGATGAGGGGACCCTCTCTACTCGTGTACTCAATGCACTAGAGGCCAACCTGGAGCACGATAACCTTAAAATGGTGTACTCGGAGTTGTGTGATTGTTTGGAAAGTAATCAAATGCTAAGGGAATGTCTGGAAGAAGCTTTTTAATGACCTGCGAACATGCAGGCAACTATGTGCCGGCAAATTATCGCTACTTGTTTTTAGGCCATGAGGCCATTTTAGAAACACACAGAGGGTACGATCTGGGAGCGGGGCCCCTGGCCGAATATTTGGCCGATACATTAAAGCTACCTCTCTACGTGAACATGATCACCCGGTTGTTGGTAGACTCCAATCGTTCCAAGTTCAATCCGGAGCTGTATTCGGAGTTTAGTCGTAGTCTAGACCCCGTGGTAAAGAAGTTTTTACTCAAAAAGTACTATACCGCTTACCGACAGCAGGTGTATGATTGGATTAAAGAGCACGCCCGAAAAACCGATTCGGTAGTTCATATTTCCATGCACTCATTTACCCCCGTTCTTAAAGGAGAAACCCGTAAGGCCGATATTGGTATTCTATACGATGATAACAGAGAACCGGAGGCTCGCATAGCTCGCCAGTTGGTGGCCGATCTGCAGCTTAATGCTCCACAGTTTGTAACCATGCACAACTATCCGTATTTGGGCACAGCCGATGGGTTTACCACCTACCTGCGCAAAGAGTTTAGACCTAAAAACTATTCGGGAATAGAAATTGAGGTGAACCAAAAATACCACAACCGACCGGAAATGGAAGATATAAAAAAGGCTCTACAAGGAGCTCTGAAGTCGGTTATGAGCGAAGAAACCGCCCTGTGTTAGTAGTTAGCAGGGGTCAGTCGGGCTAAGTAAAATATTCAGCCATAGCATTATTGGCGGGGTAAGAGTAGAGGCTTAGGTGCACTTGTATTTCTTAGGAGCAGCCTTTTTACATAGACACCAATTGTTTAGAAAGAGAAGGATTTGGTTTTATTGCTTAGGGGGCAGGCCTCATCATATTATCAAAAGTCCTTCTTTTCCGGAATAGGCAAGCCCTATATTTGTGTATTAATCGCCTACCTATGCAGAGACTACTTCAAGACGTAATTGTTTTGGTGAAGGACACCGGAGACTTTATTCGCGAAGAATCGCACAAGTTCGATCATTCAAAAATTGAATATAAAGGCACAAACGATCTTGTTTCTTATGTAGATAAAGAGGCAGAAATGCGATTGGTAAAGGGCCTGTCAGAAATATTGCCGGGCAGTGGATTTATTGCCGAAGAGGGTACTTCTTCTAGAAGATCGGATAGTTACAACTGGATTATAGACCCGCTAGACGGAACTACAAATTTTGCCCACGGTTTGCCGGTGTATGCCATTTCTGTGGCTCTAGTGAAGCGGGGAGAGCTGGCTCTGGGAGTGGTGTATGAACTGAATAGAGATGAGTGCTTCCATGCTTCTAAAGGCGAAGGTGCTTTTTTAAATCATATGCCCATTAGGGTTTCACCGGTAAAAACGCTCGACAAGTCTCTGCTAGCCACAGGTTTTCCTTACTACGACTTCGAAAAAATGAGTAGTTACCTCTCCATTCTCAACGAGTTTATGCAAACTACCCATGGTTTAAGGCGTATGGGAAGTGCGGCAGTAGACCTTGCCTATACCGCTTGCGGACGCTTTGAAGGGTTCTTTGAATACAACCTCAACGCCTGGGATGTAGCCGCAGGAGCTTTGTTGGTGCAGGAGGCCGGAGGAACGGTAACGGACTTTAAAGGGGGGAATAACTTTTTGATGGGTCGGGAAATTGTGGCTGGTAATGCAACCCAACAAGAAATGCTAAGACTTATTCAGAAACACTGGAAGTGATCCACAACCTAATAAAAATAGTAATACGGAATATGGTTAGAAGCCTTCACCAACCTTTGCCGGTACAGGTAGCAGGGAGCAATCTAACACCGGTTGCTTTACGCAAACTTTGCCGAAGGGCGGTTGATTAGAAAACGCATTGAATAGAGCTACTTAATCAACTATAACTTTTCAGCTTTCAGACCGATTCGCGAACTTTGTCTCCGCAATCGCAGTTCACTAAGCAATGCAGGAAATTATTATTGGCATATTATTCTTAGCGGCCCTTTTCTTCATGGGCAGAAAGGTGTACAGGCAATATAAGGCCAAAGATAGCTGTGCTACGGGCTGCGAAAAATGCTCTCCATCTTCCAATAAAAACTTTAAGCTACCCGAGCATCTAAAAAACTAGTTTGCTTGTGGGTACAAAATTCAAATTTAATCGATAGAGTAATCTATGGATGAAGCACGGAGGGCCGGCTTTAAGCGTTTCATCAAGCCCATACTTTAGTTCCTTCAGAACAATTACGGCACATTTCAATTTCACTTCTGGACCTAATGAGCTTTTGCCTGAAAGACCTGTAAGCCTCGCTTCTCCAGACTTCTTTGAACGGTTGTTCTTTCGTTTCGCCCAACTGATAGTGCGCATCTTTATCGAAACAACAAGGCACCACCTTACCGTCCCAGGTAATCACGCAAGAGTGCCACATTTTCCAGCAATGATTAACCAGCTTATTTTTAATGGTCCATTTTCCGTCTGGGAGCTGTTGGTAGCGACTATACTTTTCTTGTGTGGGAATAAGTTCAGAGCCATTTTCATAATCGTAAATCTGAGCGGTTTTAAAGGCCACTTCGTTTACCCCCAGTTTGTCGGCCAGAGCTCTTACTTCGTTCAGCTGGTGCTCGTTAGGCTTTACCACCAGGTATTGAAAGATGATATGTGGAGTTCTTGATTTGAGCTTCTTTTTCCACTGCACAACGTTTTTGGTGCCATCAATTACCTTTTGCAGTTTGCCTCCAACGCGGTATTGTTCGTAGGTCTCCTGCGTAGTACCATCAATCGAGATAATTAGCCGATCCAGGCCGGAGGCCACGGTTTCCCGGGCCACCGGGTCGGTCAGATAATGAGCGTTGGTAGAGGTGGCCGTGTATATACCCTTTTTACGGGCATATTTTACTTGATCCAGAAAATTAGGATTCAGGTAGGGTTCACCCTGAAAATAGAATATGAGATAACTGAGCCTTGGAGCCAACTCATCAATAACTGATTGGTAGGTTTCATTGGCCAGCATACCGGTGGGGCGCGTAAAATTTCTTAAGCCACTAGGACACTCCGGACACCGAAGGTTACACGATGTGGTTGGCTCCAGGGCAATACTGGTGGGCATGCCCCAGTGAATAGGTTTTTTGAAAAGTTTAGATACAAAGTAGCTACTCACCAACTGCACCATGTTCCAAACCCTCAGTGGTGTGAGTTTGGAAAAATAGTTGAGCCCATCGTGCCAGTTACGATTCATGTGTTCAAGTTAGGGGGCCAGGTAAACGGAACAAAATTACTGACGATATTTGCCGTATTAATGGTGAAAAGAAATAGTTTTAATCTATGAAGCTCAACCTGATACTCTGTGGTCTGCTTGTTTGTTTCTCCCTTGCGGCACAATATCCTACACTGTCGCAAGAATCTGAGGTAAGTCTTATTACCATTGGCCCCGGACCTAACTTGGTAGACTGTTTTGGCCATAGTGCCTTTAGGGTGCAAGACCCCGCACTCAATATGGATAGAGCCTATAACTACGGTGTGTACGATTCGGACGAAGACCAGTTCATTATGAAATTCGTTACCGGTTCGGCCGATTATATGGTGGATGCCCGGCCGTTCGATCAGTTTTTTAGAAGTTACAAGGCGCAAAATCGTTGGGTAACTGAGCAAGTACTCAACCTTACCCTGGAAGAAAAGCAGGCTATTTTTGAGTACCTTGAGAACAACAGCTTGCCTCAAAACAAATACTACCGATACGATCAGTTTTATGATAATTGCGCCACCAAGCTGCGCGATATTCCCAAGGAGGTGTTGGGCGATAAACTGGTGTTTAGTGGAGCGCATATAAAAGGAAAGGTTACTCTGCGCGATTTGGTTGATGAGAATGCGTATAACCACCCCTGGTGGGATTTGGGGATAGATATAGCTCTGGGAAATCTTATTGACAGAGAGTCTACTGTTGAAGACTTAATGTATCAGCCAGACTATGTCCTTTCGGCTTATGCCCATGCTACTATTGAGCGCGAAGGGCAAAGTGTTCCGGCTATTAAAGCTACTAATGAACTGTTTACCTCCGATTTTCACGAAAAACCCAAAGAAGTACTCAGCCCAACCCTTACCCTTTCGGTTGTGGCCCTAATCTTCATGATCTTTACGGTACGCGATTACATGACCAAAAGGCGTTCCCGGTGGATTGACTTTGTTCTCTTTTTTGTAACCGGATTGGTAGGCTTAATGCTGGTATTGCTTTGGGTAGCCACACACCATACTACCACCGTGAACAACCTGAATATTCTCTGGGCTTTTGCGCCCAACCTGGTAGTGGCCTTTCTTCTGCTTAAGGCCAAACCCAAACCTTGGCTAATGGTGTATGTGCGCTTTTTGGTAATACTGCTCATTGCCATGACTATGGTGTGGATTACCAGGTTGCAGGTATACAACACCGCCATGATTCCCCTGATGTTAATGCTCGGGTTTCGCTATGTATTCCTTTGGCAAAAAGGGCTTGGAGGCACAAGAAAAAGGGCTTTTTAACTCATTTTTTAAGCCCTTTAATTACGATTTCTTCTTGAATGAGCACGTCACGCATAAAGAGATTTCGGTTGATTTCTTTGAGACCGAGTTCTTTGAAAACTTTGATAATGTTTCGCAATGTTTTGGCCTCAATTAAGGAAAGGTTTAGCTCAAAATCATCCCGACAATCATTAATGAATTCATCGGTAAAAGTTGGTGCAATTAGGAGTGTTTTAATAACTGTATATCCGTAGCTCTGTACTAGCTTTTTATAAGATTTTATTTGCCTTGATACTGAGCTAAACTTGTTGTAGTTGTCCTTACTCGTTTTACACTCTATTAAAATAATGTTGTTGTCTCCCAGATTGATAAGGATATCTACCTTGTCTTTTTTAGTGTTTATTGATTGCTTGAGAGAATGGTCGACTTTAAAGCCTAAGGTTGTTAGAATGTTGGAAGTAACATCTTCGAACATTAAACCAAGGTCAGCCTCTTTAACCTGTATTCCGTTCTCCTTTAAAGTATTCAGATCTCTACATGCAATAAGGTGATAGTTTTCAATATAGAGGCTTTCTATATCTTTATATGATTCTAAAATATTTGAAATCTCATCACCTCTTTTCGAAATTCCCTTAGTCTCGCAAAAAGCATATAGAGATTCTTTTGAAAGTAAGTCGAGCAAATCTCGGGGCTTTATATTATAATCTACCAAGTACTGAGCTTGTAAAACATTATCCTCACTCAATTCAAACTCGTCTTTCACTAGCTTATTAAATCCTTTTATGGTCGTTCCTAAGTCTGATAGAAGAGAATCAAAACCCTCAAGGGAAATTCCTAGTTGTTCCTCTCGGTCTAACGCATTAAAGTGGGCAATTACCAGATCGACTTTTTGCTCTATGGTACTGCCTCCAAAACCTTTAATTCCGACTTTATCAGCAATTGTGTTGATTACTTTTTTGCGTTCTGTTAAGGTAGATCCGGCTTTATGAATATCGAATATTAAGGTGTCTTCAAGTTTAACTCCGGTCTTGATAATGTCTTTGATTTTTTGTTCTCTTGACGAAGCTTTGTCTATATTGTGATTCTTGAGAATCTGATGAATTTGTGAATCAAGGAGGGTGTTGAGTATTCTTCGGAAATGTTTATCAGCGATACTTTTTCCTCTCACTTTTCTTAAAACTCTTACCACCTCATCGGCAACATAAACCTTGTTGCTTTTTTGAGAATAGAAAACAACCCCTTTATTCCTCAGTTCATCGATTATTTCCTGTACCTCCTTAACATTAATAGGAAGGATTAAGTAGTTGATTAACCTTATTTCCTCTTGAGAAAGATTAAGCTGACTAGAAAGTGTGTGTAAGATTGACTGTTCATCACCAGTAATTTTCGAATCAAGATTGTTGTCTATGTCGTTGCGGTAAGCTGTTTCTAAACAGGACTTGTATATTTTATAATCCCTTATCCTGCTTTCTTCAACAGTTTTGTCTTGACCGGAAATAACATTAGAGAGCTGTTTTATTTTTTGCTTAAGGGTTTTGATTTCTTTGGTATATAGGGTGTAGAACCATTCTCGGGTCATTATACCGTTGCCGTCTCGAATAATAATATCTATGAGTATATCAAACTGAGAGTTGGTCTCTAGAAATTCAGAATGAAGGTGGTGTTCAAAGTCTGTTTCTAGTTGCTGAAAAACCTCCGAAACCAACAGACTATCCAGGTTTTTGAGCTCACCATCACTGGCTAGAAGGATCTTTTCAATATTGTTCCTGTTAGGGGATACTGGTATTAGCTCATTGATTATTTTTAGAAAGGGGTTTTTTTCACGAAAATTCAGCCGTTCGATTATTTCATGTAGGCGCATGTTTAATAGGTTGATTTATGACAATGAACCTAATTTAATATTTTTCTAAAAAATCTTATCAAAAGTATATTTAAAGTGCCTTAAATCGAATGGCGACACCACCGCCACGGGCCATTTTAAGCAATAGCGTATCTCCTTTTTGCACCTTTTGAGTTTCAATGGTATAGGCCGATGGATTGGTTTCAAAATCGGCATTGTCAGCATCGCGGTAAATTTGGGCTTCATAGTGCACTCCATTCTGCAAAAAACTCAGGGGTATATTCAGCTTACGGGCATTTTCATCGGTAATACCTCCTAAGTACCAGTCGTAGCTATTTTTACCCAGTCGGGCAATTACTACATACTCCCCTATTTCGGCCGCCACAACTTTACTGGCATCCCAGTCTGTAGGAACATCTTTAATAAACTGAAAAGCGGGGTGTCCTTCATAGTGTTCAATAAGGTCGGAAGCCATTTGTACCGGGCTATAAACCACCACATATTCAGCCAGCTGGTAGGCCAGGGTTGTAGGCACAGAGGCCCCTTCCTTGTACTCGTTTAAATTGAGTTTAAAGAGGCCGGGCGTATAGTCTATGGGGCCACCAAGCATACGGGTAAAAGGTACTATGGTGAGATGCTCAGGAGGATTGCCGCCACCCCAGGGAGAGTTAAATTCTGAACCTCTCAGGCCTTCCCGGGCTACCATATTAGGGTAGGTTCTTCGGATGCCCGTAGCTTTTATGGGTTCATGGGCAATAATCATAACTTCCGATTGAGCTGCTTTGGCCAAAACTTTCCGATAGTGATTGACCATCCACTGGCCATGGTGGTATTCTCCTTCAGGAATTATAGGCCCAACGTAGCCGGTTTTCACGGCATGGATACCAAGCTCTTTCATTAGAGAGTAGGCGGTGTCTAGCTGTTGTTCGTAAGTTCTTGGGACTGCTGAGGTTTCATGATGCATTATGAGACTCACTCCTTTCTGTTGTGCATAGTTTGCCACTTCGCGCAGGTTATAATCGGGATAAGGCGTTACAAAATCGAATACTCCTTCCCGATCAGGAAAGCCAATCCAACGTTCCCAGCCAGTGTTCCAGCCTTCAACCAATACCCCATCAAAGCCGTGTTTGGCGGCAAAGTCTATGTATTTCTTCGCTTTGGCCGTAGTAGCCCCATGCTTACCGCTGGCATAGTCCCAGCTGGAAGTTTGCAGGTGCATTTCCCACCATATTCCAATATACTTGCCGGGTTTAATCCAGTCCGTTTGGCTCAACTTGTTTGGCTCGTTAAGGTTTAAAATGAGCTTTGACTCTAACAGATCCCCGGCCGTTTGGCCCACCTGAATGGTTCGCCAGGGGGTTCTAAATGGGGTTGTCACCCGGGCCTTCCAGCCATTGAGAGTAGAGGGCACCAATGAGCTGGTTAGGGTTCGCTTATCTTCCTCTATCCGTAGTGTCATGTCGGGGTAGTTGGTAAGTGCAGCTTCGTGAATGCTGATGTGCAAGCCTTTCTCTGTTTTCATGGTGAAAGGTGTATTTACAGCATGTTTTTCCATTATGGTTGTTGCGGCCAACAGGCTTCCATCTACCAATGAAGAGTCTATTTCGCTTACTCGTGTGGTTTGGTATAGGTATTCGTAGCTGTCATAGTCGGCCGGAATCCACCAGGCCGTATGATCTCCGGTTAAACGAAACTGACTGTATTCATTGTCTACAATAAGTTCTTCGGTGCCCGGTTGGTTTGGGAATTCGTAGCGAAAGCCAATACCATCATCGAACAATCGAAACTGAATATTAAGCAGTAGGCCATCGGTGTGTTGCAAGTGAAGAGTATAGCTGCGGTGGCGGTCATGTACCACACCGTCTTCTCCCCAAAGAGGGTACCAAAGCTCGTTCTTGCCTGTGCTGTCTATAGAAAGAAGTTTGAGCCCTTTGCCAATGAATCCGTGTTCTCGCAGCTCCAAACCAAGGGTAGACTCAAGAATAACGGGTTGGCTGTTGAAGTTCATGGTATAGGCCAATTGGTTACTATCCGTTTCAAAAACTCTGACTTTAACTTTGCCATCGGGTGAGGAAAACGTTTGGTTGATTTTTTCGGACTGGCAAGAAACCATCAACAGCCCTAATAGTGTATAAGCCAGGTACTTCATAACTCAACTTTTGCCGAAAGTTAAGAAGCAGATGGGTTGAAAACACGCTCCTAATTAATCCTTAACAATTTGATCAACCGCCTCGCGGATCAGATCCGATTCAAAGCCCCGACCATAAAGATACTGTGATAGTTTGCCCTTTTTTATATACTCCGAATGGCCTGAAAGCTGCTGATATTTCTTTTGGGCCTGGCCGATTAGGGCTTGCCAGTACTCCTCGGGATCTATCTCCTCCAATCCTTTTTTTATGCAGTAGTCAGATAGTTTATGTGGTTTAAGTTGCTGAAGAATTTTTTGTCGCCCCCATTTTTTCATACGGAATTTGCCTCCAATAAAGGCTTTGGCAAAGCGCTCTTCATTAATAAACCCTTCCACAATGAGTTCTGTGAGCACTTCTTCTACATCTTGTTGGTGTAAACCATAGCTGTATAGTTTGTCTCTGACTTCTTGTTGCGAACGCTCCTGATAGGCACAAAAGTCGGCAGCCTTTAGTTTGGCTGTTTTTCGATCATATGTTTTGCCTGGTTTGGAGTTTTCGTAATCAAGCATATTCTAAATGACAGTACAGAAGGATGCAAATTAAAAAGCACCGCGAAATAGCCAAGAGGGCGTTTGCTTCGCGGTGCCTGATATGGATTTGGTCAATTAACCCAAATCGAATTTTATACCCTGAGCAAGTGGCAGTTTATCCGTGTAGTTAATGGTATTGGTTTGTCTGCGCATGTATCCTTTCCAGGCATCTGAGCCGGACTCGCGACCACCGCCAGTTTCTTTCTCACCTCCAAAGGCTCCTCCAATTTCTGCTCCTGAAGTACCAATGTTCACATTGGCGATGCCACAATCGGAACCTGAGGCCGACAGGAATTGATAGGCTTCTCTTACACTGTTGGTCATAATGGCCGAAGAGAGCCCTTGTTTTACACCGTTTTGTATAGCCAGGGCATCGTTTACATCGCCTGAATACTTAATGAGATAAAGTATAGGGGCGAAGGTTTCTTCCTGAACAGTAGCGTAATGGTTTTCCGCCTCCACAATGCATGGTTTTACATAACATCCGCTTTCATATCCAGAACCTTGCAGTACTCCTCCTTCAACCAATATGCGACCTCCTTCTTTTTGAACGGCCTCAATGGCATTGGTATAGTTCTTCACTGCATCAGTGTCTATGAGTGGCCCCACATGGTTGTTTTCATCTAATGGATTGCCAATTTTAAGTTGCTTGTAGGCATTTACGAGAGCGTCTTTCACCTTGTCGTAGATTGACTCGTGAATAATGAGCCTTCGGGTTGAAGTACAGCGCTGCCCGGCTGTGCCCACCGCGCCAAATACACTACCGATAATGGTCATCTTCAGGTCGGCTTCAGGGGTTACAATGATGGCGTTGTTTCCTCCCAACTCGAGAATGGATTTGCCCAATCGGGCAGCCACTGTCTGACCCACAATTTTCCCCATACGAATAGAGCCAGTGGCCGAAACAAGTGGAACTCTTTCGTCTTTGGTCATGTATTCACCTACCTGATAATCGCCATTAATCATGCACGAAATACCCTCAGGCATTTGGTTGTCTTTAAGTACTTCGGCAATCAGATTTTGACAGGCCACGGCACAAAGCGGAGTTTTTTCAGAGGGTTTCCAGATACACACATCGCCACAAACCCAGGCCAGGGCAGTGTTCCAGGACCAAACAGCCACCGGGAAGTTAAATGCAGAAATAATACCCACTACTCCAAGTGGGTGCCATTGCTCTTGCATGTGGTGTCCCGGACGCTCAGATTTAATGGTAAGGCCATGTAACTGTCGGGAAAGACCCACGGCAAAATCACAAATATCTATCATTTCCTGAACCTCACCCAGACCCTCTTGGTAAGACTTGCCCATTTCGAAAGAAACCAGCTTGCCCAAATCGGCTTTGTGTTTTCTCAACTTTTCACCAAACTGTCTTACTATTTCTCCACGAGCCGGTGCGGTTACTTCTCTCCAGTCTAAAAAGGCTTTTTGAGCGGTGGCAACTACCTGGTCATATTCTTCACGGGTGGTAGTACTTACCGATCCTATATACTGCCCGTTTACCGGTGAGAAAGATTTGAGTTCTCCACTTTTGCCCGAGCTTTTAGATCCTGTAGAAGTACCATTATTATTAGTGCTTACGCCAAGGTTTTTCAATGCGCTATCAATACCAAAATTCTCCATTTCTGTTTCTCTCTATTGGTTACTAGCCCATAATTACAAGTATTTTCAGAGGCGTCCAAAATTTTGAGGCTTGGAATGGGGCACTTCTATTTGAACTTTGGTATTACAGAAAAGGCTGAGAGAGTTTACAGTAAGAAAGGCATGTTCAAAAGAGACAGAAATAGAAGGGCTGCTCCAGAAAAACACTGAGTCTGCCCGTAATGCGCAGGCCCGTGAGCTTCTAAAGCAGCCCTTTATGGAAGTACTTATTTACCAGTTAATTCTGTAGTAGTCTTTGTATCCGTTGGGGTATTTGCCCATTACGTAGAAGTCTCGGGTTTTTGCATCGAGCAGTTCCTGAAAATCCGAGAGGCCTTTAATGTCTACATCGCCTACCTTAGTAATTACAAAGCCTTCTTTTATTCCGGCTTCTTTCCAGGCTCCTTCTCCCATTTCTACCAACTGTACTCCTCCTTCAATTTTGAGTCGTGTTTTTATGTTTTCGTTGATATCGATAAACGTGGAGCCCTCGATTTTGTAGCTAAGGGTAACTTCTTCGGGCACCCCGGCAATAAACTCATCTTTCTTTCTGAGTTTGAGCTTGGTTTCTTTAAGCTTACCGTCTCGTTTGTACTTGACAAGAATCTCATCTCCTGGTCTTTTTCTGGCTACCAACTCCTGAAGCTCGCTGGTTGTTCTTACCGTTCGGTCGTCAATGCCCACTATTACATCATCAATTTTAATACCTGCTCGCTCGGCTGCGCCTCCGGGACTCACCCCGCTAATGAGTACTCCGGACAATTCGTTGGTAAAGCGACCATCGGCATCAGTTATTTGAACACCTAGCAGGCCTCTTTGCACTTTGCCAAATTCAAGCAAATCGTCCATTACTTTTTTTACCAGAATGGAAGGCACGGCAAAAGAATACCCATTAAAGGTGCCGGTATTAGTAGCAATAGCTGTATTAATGCCAATTAGCTCCCCATCTAAATTAACCAAAGCTCCGCCACTATTGCCTCTGTTTACCACAGCATCGGTTTGAATAAAAGACTCAATGCCGTAGTTGTTTACTTGTCCACTTTGAATAAGATTAATATTTCTGGCTTTAGCACTCACAATTCCTGCGGTTACGGTATTGTTTAGGTCGAAGGGGTTTCCTACAGCCAAAACCCATTCACCAATTTCTACCTGGTCGGAATTGCCAAATTCTACATGAGGAAGATTTTTGGCATCTATTTTTATAAGTGCGAGGTCAGTGTCAGGGTCTACGCCTATAAGTTCTGCGTCAATTCTTCTGTTGTCGTCCAGGCGAACTTCCAGCTCATCGGCATCTTCAACCACATGGTAGTTGGTGGCTATGTAGCCATCGGCCGAAATAAGTACTCCGGAACCGGTAGATTGTCTTGCTCGTCTTTCTCTTCCAAATAACCTGGACCATGAACTTGAGTTTCTCGAAGAAATAGAGGTATTGGTAATGTGAACTACGGCCGGTACAGCTTTACGCGAGGCTTTAATGAAGTTGATGCCTTCAGGCACCACATAGTCTTTTCTAACCGGATTTATTTCGCCCAAAGAGGTAGAAACGGCAGCGCTACCGGAAATGGAGGTCTCGCTACTACCGTCAGAGCCGTTAAACAAACTGAGGCCTAAGAGTACAATTAACCCTCCCAAAAGAGAGGAGGCCAGAATACCCAGAAAAAACTGTCGCTTCGAAATCATGATTGCCAAATATCGGTTGTCACATCTAAACGTGATTCAAAAACCTAGTGTTTTAATTTATTCAAAATTAAGCGGTTATTAACCGGATTTAACAACTATCAACAAAAAGAGGCCACCAAATTGGTGGCCCATAATCAACCTCAACAACACAAACTACTTCACACTAATTTTGCTGGCTAGTTTTTTGGTCTCATCCTTTGGGATAATGAGGCTCAAAATGCCATTTTCATAAGTTGCTTCTATTTTGTCGCTCTGAATATTGTCCGGTAACTGGAAAGATTTCTTAAATGTGCCATACTCTGTTTGTATGGAATAGAAGTTTTTCTCGCTTTGCTTCTTCTCAAACTTGCGCTCACCGCTTATGGTAAGCAGTCCGTCATTCAGGTCAATGTTGAAATCTTTCTTGTCGAAACCCGGAACGGCTACTTCTATTTCGAAGGCCTTTTCGGTTTCGGCAATATCAGTTCGCGGATTAAATGTAGTTGCTACATTGTCAAAAGATTCATTAAAGAATCTGTCGAAAAACTTGTCCATTGTGCTGGGCACAAACCAATCGGAGTTTCTTCTTACTAGGTTCATATCTTCAGTTTTTTTTGTTTTCATAATCATTTGCCCTGCTATATGTGAAAATTGTACCAAGGCAAGTTTTCGAATATTTTTAAGACATTATGTCTGTTTTTTATCTAATCGAAGCATAATTGAAGACATAATGACAGTATTTGGTCGAATAAATCAACTATGAGATGAGTAATTGATTGCATATTTTAGGCATTTTAACTCCCTATGGAATCGAACAGAAAACAGCTGCTAAGAGCGCTTGGACCGGGCATTTTGTTTGCCAGCACCTGTATAGGTGTTTCTCATTTGGTGCAGTCTACCCGGGCCGGAGCCGATTACGGCTTTCAACTACTTATTTTTATTGTACTTGCCAATTTGTTTAAATATCCCTTCTTTGAATTTGGCAGTCGCTATGCAGGGGCCACAAAAAAAAGTATTCTGGAAGGGTACAAACAAGAGGGGAGTTGGGTGTTGTGGGTTTATTTCTTGCTGAGTCTGGCTTCAATGTTTACGGTTACTGCTGCCGTTACATTTGTTACGGCAGGAATGCTTAACAACCTAATGGGTTGGAGCTTAGATCCTACCTTGGTTTCGGGCCTTATTTTGGTTTTTTGTACGCTGGTGTTGGCTATAGGAAGATATAGTCTGCTGGACAGCCTGCTCAAGGTTATTGGTTCTGTGCTGCTTATTTCTACTCTTACAGCCTTTTTTGGGGTGTTGTTCAAAGGCCCTATCGAACCTGTAGCAGGCTTCGTTCCTAAGGAGCTTATGGAACGGGAAGGTGTCATTTTCCTCATTGCCCTAATGGGGTGGATGCCCACGGCTGTGGATCTTTCTACCTGGAATAGCCTTTGGGCCGTAGAGCGAATGAAGCAAACCGGCTACCAAACCAAAATGCGCGAAGTACTTTTCGATTTTAACTTTGGTTACATTGTCACGGCCGTGCTGGCTCTTTGTTTTCTAACTCTGGGAGCGTTTGTTATGTATGGGTCAGGTACTGAGCTATCTAGCAATAGCACCGTGTTTTCCGATCAGGTAGTGAAGTTATATACGAATGCATTGGGTGGTTGGGCTTATCTTATAATTGCTATAGCCGCGTTTTCAACCATGTTTAGTACTACTATTACCGTGGTCGATGGCTTCGGAAGAGCTATGGGAGAGACTCTTCGGCTGCTTTTCTTTAAAACTACAGCCATTAGAACCCTTTACACAATTATGATGGTATTGGTGGCAGCTATTTCATTCTTGTTCATTCTTGTACTCTCCTCCAACCTAAAGGATCTGGTAGATTTGGCCACTACACTATCGTTTGTCATCGCGCCTGTATTTGCTTTTATCAACTATAAGGTGATCATGTCCGATCAGATTGAACAAGCCTACAAACCCAAAGGGTGGCTCAAAGTGCTGGCAATTTGCGGCCTGATTTTCCTTACTCTTTTCGCAATTATTTATCTGGCTGTATATTTTGAGCTGATTTCCCTCTGATTTTTTTGAAAATCTGCTCAAAGCTTTTGGTTTATATTTTCGCATCTGCTAATATTGCACACCCATTCGCAAGATGAGCGAATGAAATACAAAATTCCTCCTTAGCTCAGTTGGTTAGAGCATCTGACTGTTAATCAGAGGGTCCTTGGTTCGAGCCCAAGAGGAGGAGCGCAAAGAGTAGGGC